>ERZ1673700.669-NODE-669-length-41558-cov-10.627376_pt1 | contig 41558 bp, 27 predicted proteins | sample MGYA00580230_ERZ1673700 | MGnify/ENA primary metagenome ERZ1673700 (study PRJEB41218, sample SAMN15661782) | gut metagenome | host: Homo sapiens | place: Canada: London | collected 2015-08-20/2019-03-30 | study: EMG produced TPA metagenomics assembly of...
AATTTTTTAACCTGAATCAAACTCTATGGGGAGCAGGTAACAGGGAGTTCAGGTATATTAGTTTCTGACTGCCACACAAGAGAATTCAAGGATGAGAAGCAGACAATGGAACCGATAGCCGAAAAAAACGCCTGCCTGGACTTTGCCGTCAGATCGCTGGAACGCGTGCCGACTCGGGAGGAGTCTCTGAAACTGAGCGCGTATTCCACGCAGACGCTCGTGGCAGCCGCCAAAGAGGCGACGATCAAGTTCGCAGATCGGGTCTTTAATTTCTGCGGCATCATCAATGCCAAATCGGGCCGTTGTTCGGAAGATTGCGCTTGGTGCTCTCAGTCGCGGCGTTTTGTCACAGGCATTCCCATTTATCCGCTCATCAATGCCGACAAGGCGCTGGAAGCGGCCAAACAGGCACAGGCAAACGGTCTCACGCGTTTTTCGCTCGTGACGAGCGGCCGAAAGCTCTCTGCGCGTGAAGTGCGCGAAACGATTGAACTCGTGCGGGTCATTCGCAAGGAAACGAATCTTCAGATGTGCCTGAGCGCGGGTCTGTTGACTGAGAAGGAACTGCAAAGTCTCTTTGAAGCAGGCGTCGTGCGCTATCACTGCAATCTTGAGTCGAGCCAATCACATTTCGGAAAGCTCTGTTCGACACATACGACCGCTGACAAAGTCAAAACGCTCATGAACGCCCGCGCGGTCGGCATGGACGTCTGCTCGGGCGGCATCATCGGGATGGGGGAGAGCGAAAGCGATCGCATCGATTTGGCACTTCAATTGCGTGCGCTCAACGTGCTTTCGATTCCCGTCAACATTCTCTCGCCCATTGCCGGCACGGCGCTCGAGCATCAGCCGCTCCTGTCCGACGAAGAGATTCTGAGGTCTGTCGCTCTGTTCCGACTGATCAATCCCAAGGCTCAGCTGCGCTTTGCGGGCGGAAGAGCCCGTTTGTCACGAGAAGTTCAGAAGGCGGCACTCGAGTGCGGGATCAACGCCGCCATTGCCGGAGACATGCTGACGACGAAGGGCAGTGCAATTGATGCCGACCGCGAGCTTGTTTCCGAGGTCGGATATCAGACGCAAGATATCAAAACCTTTGACGAAGCGCATTTGTGGCATCCGTATGCGTCGGCCACCTTACCGCCTCCCGTCAATGTCGCTGCGGGAGGTCATGGTGCGCGCATTGTTTTGGAAGACGGCAGAGAACTCATCGACGGTACTTCGAGTTGGTGGTGCGCGGCCTTCGGATACAACCGTTCTGAAATCGTCGAGGCGATTCAAAAACAGGCAAGCAAACTCACTCACGTCATGTTTGCAGGGTTTACACATCAACCTGCGGTGGAACTGGGCAAACGATTGATTCGTCTGCTGCCTGAGAAGCTCACGAAGATTTTTTATGCGGATTCCGGATCGGTTGCCGTTGAGGTGGCCATGAAGCTTGCCGTTCAGTATCAGCTGGCCAAGGGTAGAGAGACTCGCACGAACTTCGCGACGATCCGCAAGGGTTATCACGGCGACACCTGGAACGCGATGGGAGTGTGCGACCCGGTCGCGGGAATGCACGGCTTTTTTGCCGGAGCGCTTCAGCAGCGCATCTTTATTGATGAACCGTCTTCCGTTTTCGGAGGTCAATGGAACCCGGGCGACATTGAGGAACTTGAGCGAGTTTTCGAAGTGCGACAGGACGAAATATGCGCGCTGATTCTCGAGCCGATCGTACAGGGTGCCAGCGCTATGCGGTTCTACCATCCGCAGTTCCTGCGTGAAGCTCGCCGCTTGTGTGACAAGTACGACATTCTTTTGATCGCTGACGAAATTGCTACGGGGTTCGGTCGAACCGGCAAGCGATTTGCCTGCGATTGGGCCGAGATCGTTCCCGACATTATGACGCTCGGGAAAGCTCTCACGGGCGGTGCCGTGACGTTAAGCGCCGTGTGCACCTCCAATGCGGTGGCCGATACGGTGAGCAGTCATGCGCCGAACGCCTTGATGCACGGGCCGACTTTCATGGCCAATCCGATTGCCTGTGCGGCTGCGGCTGCGGCCTTGGATGTCTATATGGCTGAAGATTGGGAAGCCAAGGTTCGCAGAATCGAAACCGAACTGAAGAAAGGACTGGAAACCTTACGCGGGGTGCCGGGGGTTAAGGATGTGCGCGCGCTCGGCGCCATCGGTGTGGTCGAAACGGAGCGTGTCGCCAACAACCGAATCTTGGCTGCCGCTTTCGTCAAAGAAGGGATTTGGGTGCGTCCCTTCGGAAACATCTTCTACGTGATGCCGCCCTTTGTGATTGAACCCGAAGAATTGCAGATTTTGATTGACGGATTCGTCAGGGTGACGCGTAAATGGGTGGAAAAGAAAATCTAAGGCTTAAATATGAGCTGTTAGCTTTGTCCTAAGCAGAACGATTTAAACCGTATAGTTTGGGTTGTCAACCGGCACCGGCTAAGCCTCAAAAACCGAAAAACTTAAAAAGCTTGAGACTTCGATCCAAAAATTGATCAATTTCGAAGTGACAGATCGATTGGTTAAACAGATCAAATATAAACTGTTAATTAAAGAATGACGATAGAGACGACGGACAATGTAGCAAAGCTTTCTTCGGGAATTCATTTCGTGAGCGGCATCGATACGGATGCGGGAAAGACAGTTTGCACGGGGTGGCTTGCGCGTGAACTGTTGTGCCGCGGACGTCGTGTGGCCACCATGAAATTGGTGCAGACCGGTTGCGGGGACTACAGTCCGGACATTCGTCTGCACCGGCGTCTGATGGGGGTGGCGCTGCCCGAAGACGAGGAAGGGATCACCGCGCCCGAACTTTTCACCTACCCGGCGTCACCTCATCTGGCGGCCAAAATCGATGGCAGACCGCTCGATCTCGCGCATCTGATTGACTGCGCGAACAAACTGGCCGAAAGCTACGATGTGGTGCTTGTCGAAGGCGCCGGAGGTTTGGCCGTGCCCCTGACGGAAAATTTACTGACGGTTGATTTTGCGTGCGCGCAGAACTGGCCTTTTGTTTTCGTGACTTCGGGGAAGTTAGGCTCCATCAATCACGCCGTGTTGTCTCTTGAGGCGCTACAGCGACGCGGGGCCGAACTTTCGGCCGTGATCTTCAATCAATGCAACCCGATGCCCGACGCAACGATTGAAGAGGATACGCGGGAATATATGAAGCGGTATTGTTTCAGTCGATTCCCGCAGGCGCTGTGGTTGGAGTGCCCGGTTTTTGCACCCGAAGAAATCGGCTGATTTCAGAGTTACGAAAAAACGTTTTGCAACGCGGCTGATGCGTGAAATTAAGCGAGCCGACAGCTTGCTTTTGTTAGAATGCACGGCTATTGAGTAGAAAGGTGCGCTCAACGTTTGTCGAGGGCGCACAGCGGCCCTGCGGCTTGATGCGGCAGTCCGCATTTTTGTTTAATCCAAAGGCTAATTTCATGCTTCTTGAGTTGTTCCGCAATCACAAGCGCTGGCTGATGTTCATCGCCATGGTGCTCGTGATTCCCAGCTTTGTGGTCACAGGTATCTATTCCTACAACCGAATGATCAGCGACGACGGCGCCATCGCCAAGGTTGACGACGTTTCGATCCTTCCGCAGCAGTTTGACGAAGCCAAGCGCCAACGTCTGGAAAACCTGCGCGTGCGTCTCGGTGAAGAATTCCGCTCCAATATGCTCGACAGCCAGGAGGCCAAGGTCGCGCTGCTCGAAGCGATCATGAACGAACGCAGTCTCATCGGTGAGACGTCTCTTGAAGACATTCATGTGAGCGAACAGGTCGCCATCGAAATGATCAAGACCTTCCCGCGCTTTCTCACCGACGGCAAATTCGACGCCGAGAAGTACACCAACTATCTGGCCGCTTCCGGCATGAGCGATGAATACTTCGTGCACATGATCCGCGGTGAAATCAGCCGCAATTTGCTCACCGAAGGCATCACCCGCACGACGTTGGTGCCCGATACCGCCTCGCGCAGCATCTTCAACCTTCTCACGGAGAAGCGTGAAGCCGCCGTGCACAACCTGAGCGTCGGCGAATACATGGTCAAGGTGAAGGTCTCCGATGAAGACGCCAAGAAGTACTGGACGGACAATCAGAAGCAGTTTGAACGTCCCGACGCCGTCAATGTCGAGTACGTTGTGTTCTCTCCGGATCTCTTTAAGAACGGTGAACCCAGCGAAGAAGACATCAAGACCTTCTACGAACAGAACAAGGGCCGCTTCCAGGCTCCGGAAGAACGGCGAGCCTCCCACATCCTGATTGACTTCGGTCAGGGCAAGGACAAGGCTAAGGCCAAGGCCGAAGAAATCTTCAAGCAGGTCAAGGCCGATCCCAAGGCATTTGCCGAAGTGGCCAAGAAGGAATCGGCTGATCCGGGCAGCGCCAAGGAAGGCGGTGATCTGGGCTGGTTCACGAAGGGCATGATGGTGCCGGCGTTTGAAGACGCGGTCTTTAACGCCAAGGAAGGCGACATTGTCGGTCCGGTGGAATCCGAATTCGGTTTCCACATCATTTCGGTCACCGGCGTCAAGGCGACGGCCGCCAAGCCCCTGGCTGACGTTCGTGCCGAAATCGTGAAGCTCTATCAGGATCAGGAAAGCCAGAAGCGCTTTGCCGAAGAAGCCGACAACTTCACCAACATGGTTTACGAACAGAGCGATTCGCTCAAGAGCGTGATCGAAAAGTACAACCTCAAGCCCGTGACGCTCAACAACGTGACGGCTGAAGGTCCGAGCGATGCGGCTCAGAAGAAGTTCCTCAACCAGCACGTCATGGAAAACCTCTTCGGTGAAGAATGTCTGGTTGAAAAGCGCAACACGCAGGCCATCGAAGTTGCTTCCAACACGCTCGTTGCCGCTCGCGTGACGGCTTATCAGCCGGCTCACATCGCCAAGTTTGAAGACGTTCGCGCCGACATTCTTTCGCTTCTGACAACCGAACGCGCTCTTGACGCCGCCGAAAAGGACGGTCAGGCTCTGCTTGCCAAGATCAAGTCCGGTGAAGCTAAGGACGTGAAGTTCGACAAAGCCGTGACCGTGTCCCGTTCTCAGCCTCTGGGTTGGGACTTCAACCTGATCAATTCGCTCATGCGTGTTCCCGCCAAGGAACTGCCCGCCTATATCGGCGTGCGCACTCCCACGGGCTACACGCTGGTGCATATCACCAAGTCCGAAACGGTTGAGCCCGACGCCTCCGCTCTGGAAGGCACGCGCAACGAGCTGGCCGGCATGTTCGGTCAGGCTGAAGAAAACGCCTATCTCGACAGCCTGCGCGCCAAGCACAACGCTGTGGTCCTGAGCAAGGATTACCTGCCGGGCGCCGAGGAAAAGAAGGCTGAATAAGCTTTAGCGCTCAAGGTGCCGTTTTCACGGCCGCATCAAAACGAAGAACCGGAAGATCGATAGCTGACCTTCCGGTTTTTTGTGTCCGTAAGCCTGAGGAAAATTATTCGAGAGTCGGTTCCTAGCCACAGAAACGAATAAAGGCGAATTACGACGAAACGTCGGTGGTTCGGGCCAAAGGCAACCGCAGGTTTCAGAATGTCAATCGGAGGATACGGTTTTCTGTCAGTGGCTCATGCGTCCTTCAAACAGTCGTTTGAAAAACGATCTCGGAAGCTGAGCCAGAATGACGGCGCTCAGCATCAGGCTGCAGCCTAAAAGTTCGCGGGAATTCATGGATTGCGACAGAATCAGCCAGCCTGCGATGACGCTCACAACGCTTTCAAGACTCAGGATCAGAGAAGCCACGGTCGGATTGACGCCGCGCTGACCGATGATCTGAAGCGTGTAGGCGATGCCGTTGCTGCAGATGCCTGCGTAGAGGAAGGCGGGAGCGGCTGCCTTCATGGCTTCGAGCGTGGGCGGTTCGAAGATCATCATCAGGATGAAGCCCAAGATGCTCCCCACAAAGAACTGAATGCAGCTCATGCGCACGCCGTCGACGTGGTCTGTGTAGTGGTCGATTACGAGGATGTGTGCGGTGTAACTAAACGCACAAGCCAGCACCAAGCCGTCGCCGAGGCTCAGGGAAAATTCTCCGGGCGGCATGCAGAGATAATAGAGCCCAAGGCACGAAAGCACGACCGCAATCCACACCAGAAAGCCCGTCTTGCGACCGATGAACATGCCGACGACCGGAACGATCACGATATACAGGCACGTCAAAAATCCCGCTTTGCCCACCGTGGTGTAGAGAAGTCCGAACTGCTGCAGCGATTCGGAAACAAAAAGCACGATGCCGCAGAGAATGCCGCCTGTCCAAACCTTGGGATTTCTCCAAGGGTTGGATTTTTCGCCTGTTGTCTCATCGATCTTCTTGCGTGTGATCCGATCCAAAATGGGCAGCACCGCCAGCAGAAACAGTCCGCCGATGATGGAGCGCGCAAACGTAAAGGCAAACGGTCCGATGTGATTCATGCCGAGGGCTTGCGCGACGAAGGCGGAGCCCCAGATGACGGCGCACAAGAAAAGAATGAAACTGTTGCGGACTTGAAGCGGCATGACGATGAATGACAAAACTGCAGACAAGAAACGATGGCATTCTAAACGAGCGCACCTTGTTTTCAGAACCGTCCGAAAAGCCGAAGAGTGCCGTTTTGAGGCGTAGAATCAAGGCATTGCTGAATTCCTATTGTTGAGAAAGCATTTATAACAAGGAGGCGAATATGGCGATAGCAAGAACGCTATACGAGAAGATTGTGGAGAGTCACACGGTCAAGCGTATTGACGGGGAAACGGTGCTTCTTTACGTGGACGCTCACTTTGCCAACGAATACACGAGTCCGCAGGCTTTCAGCGGTGTGCGCGAGCGCGGCTGCGGCGTTTTTGCTCCCGACTCGCACCTGTGCGTGGTCGACCACATCATTCCGTCGGCCGATGCCAATCCGCGAGTGATTCACGATGAGGCGAGCGCGCTTCAGGCGTCCAATCTCGCCAAAAACTGCCGCGATTTCGGCATTGATGCGTTTTATGGTCCCAACGATGCAGCTCAAGGCATCGAACATGTCCTGATGGACGAGCAGGGGCTCGTACGACCCGGCATGGTCGTGATCTGCGGCGACAGTCACACGACGACGCACGGTGCGCTGGGAGCTCTGGCCTTTGGCATCGGCACTTCTGAAATCGAACACATTCTTGCCACGCAAACGCTCGTCTATCGTTTGGCCAAGCCCATGCTGATCCGTATCGACGGAAAATTAAAGCCGGAATCAACGGCCAAGGATCTGGCCCTTTATGTCCTGAGAATAATCACTGCCCGCGGAGCGCTCGGTTGCGTCGTCGAGTACCAAGGCTCGGGCGTCGAGGCATTGAGCGTTGAAGAGCGCATGACGCTTTGTAATCTCACGGTCGAAGCCGGAGCGCGAGGGGCGATTATCGCCCCGGACGAAAAGACGCGCGAGTGGGTGCGCACGCACTGGCTCGACTTTGATCAGAATGAGTTTGAAGCGGCTTCGCGCTACTGGAAGATGCTTGCTTCCGACCCCGAGGCGGTTTTTTCCAAGACCGTTGTGATCAATGCGGGAGACGTCAAGCCCATGGTGACCTGGGGAACGAGTCCCGATCAGTGTGTGGCGTTCGATGAGTCTGTTCCGGCAGCGGACTCTTTCGAGGATCCCGTACAGCGTGCGGCGGCCGTCCGCGCATTGGAGTATCAGGGCATTGAAGCGGGAACGCTCATGACAGAACTTGCCGTGCAGCACGTCTTCATCGGGTCGTGCACCAATGCCCGGATTTCAGACCTGAGAGCTGCCGCTGCCGTGGTAAAGGGACGCAAGGTGGCGCCGGGGGTTCGCGCTCAGGTGGTGCCGGGCAGCATGCGCGTGAGAAAACAGGCCGAGGACGAAGGCTTGGCCGAGATCTTCAAGGAAGCAGGATTTGAATGGCGCAAGAGCGGCTGCTCGCTGTGTTTGGCCATGAACGATGACATTTTGCAGTCGGGCGTGCGCTGTGCATCGACCACGAACCGAAATTTCGAAGGACGCCAGGGAAGAGGTGCGCGCACGCATCTGGTGAGTCCGGCCGCTGCCGCTGCAGCCGCGATTACGGGCAAACTGACCGATCCCGCAATGCTGTAATACGAAAGGAGCTCAGAAATGGACAAATTTACGTCGCTCACGACCGGTGCCGTTGCCTTGGAAGCCGACAATATCGATACCGATCAGATTATGCCCAAGCAGTTCCTGCGCGGAATCGACAAGTCGGGACTCGACAAGGGGCTCTTTTACAACCTCAAGCACAAAGCGGACGGCTCGCTGGATCCGAAGTGCGTGCTCAATTCCCCTGCCGCGGCTAAGGCCGCCGTACTCCTGGCCGGTCCTAACTTCGGATGCGGTTCAAGCCGCGAACACGCCGTCTGGGGGCTTTTGCAAGGTGGTTTCCGAGTGGTTGTGGCGCCGAGCTTCGGAGAGATCTTCTACAGCAATTGTTTCAACAACGGCCTTTTGGCGTGCAAAGTTTCGGTCGACGATTTGGAAAAGCTTTTTGATGTCCTGCGCAAGGATCCTCAAGCTGTTTTTACTGTTGATCTCGCTGCACGGACGATTTGTACCGGCGACATGGTTGTCAGCTTTGCGATTGCACCGCGTCACAGCCGCATGCTAGAGCTGGGCCTTGACATGGTCGATACGACGCTCTCCGAAATCGATGAGGTCAAGCGTTTTCGCGAACAGCACGAACGGGAGTTTCCGTGGATGAGCGGGTTGCCCGGCAAGGCCAAGCGCGTGTTGGTGGCAAGAGGAGAGTCGTTGCCTTAATTCCGAAGTCGGGGAGGGGGGCGAACGGCACCGATTACAATGGATCTATCTGTGTTGACGCTCCCTATTCCGGAGGACGAACGCAAATGAGAAAGCTAATTGTCATTTTGAGCTTCGCAACCCTGTTGACAGGTTGCGAAACAATGCCTCAGTCCCAATCTCAATCGCTTGCCGTGCCCTATGACCCGGAGGTGACTACCGTAACCTCAAACACGGATTCGGAAGCCTTGATGAAGCGGCGGATTGCCGAACTTGAGGCTCAGCTTGCCGAAGCAAAAAAAGTATCAATGCAGGAGCGTGAGGCAGAAGCACCTGAAGTTGGGTACTACAAAGTGTTCCAGACTCTGGACGATGGGGCACTTGCAGAAAGCTGTGACAGACCGGATGCTTTGGTTTGTTTTGGAAAAATCGTATTCATTCCCAAATCTGTGGACGGAATGTTGTACGATGACAAGATGGTCCGGATTAACAACCCGCAAGTCATTGATGTTCTGAAGTACGAAAATCGAATGGGCGTTCAAAAGACCGTCCCCGTTGTTGTCGAGAAGAAAAAATGACAGGGAACCGATAGTCTTTCATGGACAGACAAAAACAGCGCGAAATTCGCGCTGTTTTTGTCTGAAAAGTGAACCGCAATCAGTTATCTGCGGGGGCCTGTGAAGAAATTCATCAGAGCGGATCGCCCGAACGCAACAACAGACGTGCGATTTCGGCGGCGTTGTGCAGATCAAGCTTGCGGTATGCTGAGCCGCGGTGTACCTGAACTGTTTTTTCGCTGATGCCGAGATTTTCGGCAACCTGCTTATTGCTCATGCCGTGGGCGACCATGCGGATCACTTCGCGTTCGCGCTGCGTGAGCTGCATCAGGCGGCTGCGGAAGGAGGAGAGTTCCATTTCCGTGCGGCGGTGGTTGAGGTTGTTCATCACGGCGCTGCCGATGGCGGTCAGAAGACGCTGATCGTCGACGGGCTTTTGCAGGAAGTCAACGGCGCCGAGCTTTAACGTGCGCACGGCCATATCAATGTCACCGTGGCCGGAAATGAAGATGATCGGCAGATCAATGCCGAGTTCACGCATCTTGTCCTGGAGTTCCAGGCCGCTCATGCGGGGCATGCGAACGTCGAGAACGAGGCAGCCGGGACGCTGGAAGTCGCCGGAGCTGATGAAGTCCAGGGCGTCGGAATAGACTGCCACATCCCAGCCTTCACCCTCGATCAGAAAGGCCCATGAACGACGCATTGCGTCATCGTCGTCAATCACGCGCACCAGCGGCTTCAGCGACTCCACTTTGATTTCTCCGGTCATATAACCCTGTTTGTCGGCAGGGTTGACAATATTACACGCAGTGTCGAAACATTGGTTCAGACACCTATCCACCATGCCGCGCATTTTAGCAACAGGCAAAGCTTCCGTTACAAAATTTCAGAAACTGGAGAGAACGCCGAGTTTCTGAAGTGCTTGACATACCTGAATGGCATCCGGATTACTCAATCGCCCGTATAACAAGCTTTCCTTCAGTGTTGTCAAAGGTATTTATGCCAATTTTGAGCAACGTGCTACTGATGGTTTCGGTAGGCCTGCCTCGGCCCAATCGTTCAGGAAAACTTCATCTGGAAAATCGGTCCTCGGTGCATGGGATCTAAACAACTCCCATCTGAAGAGGGAAGTTGTTTAGACTCATAAGCTCTTGGGAACAACAAAAAGGCGCCTCAATGGGCGCCTTCAGGATGGTCAGGCCAACAGCAGGATGCCTGCGAGCACCCAGACAAAGAGAAAGATGGTGTTTGCAGTCATCAGAATGATCGGCGCCCAGCCTACGGCCTTGAGCTTGCCGAGGCTCGTCTTGATGCCGAGCGCGCCCATTGCTACGAGAATGAGAAGCTGCGAGGCCTGAGCAAGCGCGTCGCTTACCGACGTCGGGATGACTCCGGCAACATTGAGTGCGGCGAGCGCCACGAAGCCGATCAGAAAGAGGGGAATTTGCGCAAAGGGATTAACGGTCTTGGGGCCGTTGGGTTCTCCGTGTTCGCCCTTGGCGGCAAACAACGCCGTAAAGACGAACATCATCGGAATGAGCATCGCCACGCGCAGCATCTTGGTCATGGTTGCGGTCTGAAGCGCGTCGTTGCCGAGCATTGCGCCCGCGCCCACCACCTGGGCTACGTCGTGGATGGTGCCGCCCAGAAGCAATCCGGCGCGAGACGATTCAAACCCGAGAAGTTCGCAGAGGATCGGGTAGAGGATCATCGAAATCGTGGACAAGGCCGTCACGGTCACGATGATGGCCAAAAGAGCCTGCTCTCTTAATGCCTTTTTGTCGATCACGAGCGCTAAGGCGGCTGCGGCACTGGCGCCGCAAATGGCAACCGAGGCGCCGGCCAGAGCACCTTCCGCGCGCGGCCATTTGATCCAACGGTTCAAAAGCATGGAAAAGGCCACGGTTGCAAAGACACCCGTGATGAGGACGGTGATGGAGCCCAGGGAGAGCTGCGCGAGTTCTTCGGCGGTGATGCGCGCGCCGAGAAGTCCCACGCCGATGCGCAGGAAATTCTTGGCGCACAGCTCAATGCCCGCCACTGCGCGATCGTCCTCGGAGATGAAATGAAACGCCATGCCGAGAAGCAGGGCGTAGAGAACGGTTGGGCCGCCGTACGTGTTGGAGACAAACAGTGCGGCGGCGCCGATCACGACGGAAGATAGTACGCCGCGCCAGCGGCACTCAATCCAAGATTTCATAGGAACCGGGATCCTTGTCGGACCGAAGGAGAGAGAAACAGAAAGACGTAGATGCGCCGGAAGAAAGAGTGCCGCCGACAGGAAGAATCTTACGGATCAAGATTCCGGAAAGGCGAAAAAATCGTTAAAAATGAAGGGTTTATTGATGGAATCGGAAAGGGGCTTTCCATAGCCCCGGGTTTGATCTGACTGAGAATGTAAGGATAAAACCATTAATTTGATATTTATCAAATCCACACTGACGGCCAGACACAAAAACGCCGCTTTGCAGAGAAAGGCAAAACGGCGTTGATGTCGGCTCTGGTCGAAGAGACTTGAAGCGTTTACGCCCGCACGATACGGGAATTGACGATCGCGGCGGCTTCGCCCACCGGCAACATTTCCTTCTTGTCGAGGCTGCGGCGGCAGACGTATTCGACTTCACCGGTCTTCAAGCCGCGGTCGCCGATCACGATGCGGTGCGGCACGCCGATGAGTTCCCAGTCGGCAAACATGGGGCCTGCGCGCATATCGCGGTCGTCGAGTATGACGTCGGCGCCCAGGTCCTTCAATTCGGCGTAGAGCTTGTCGGCGGCTTCGCGAACGGCTTCGCTCTTGGCGTAGTTCATTGGGCAGATGACGACTTCAAACGGAGCGATCTGATCCGGCCAGATGATGCCCTTGTCGTCGTGGCACTGTTCGATGGCAGCGCCCGCAACACGGGACACGCCGATGCCGTAGCAGCCCATTTCGAGAACCTGAGGCTTGCCGTTTTCATCAAGATAGGTTGCCTTCATGGCTTCGGAGTACTTCGTGCCGAGATAGAACACGTGACCGACTTCGATGCCGCGCTGCAGACGGATCTGCCCCTTGCCGTCCGGGCTCTTGTCGCCTTCGACGACGTTGCGCAGGTCGGCAACCTTTGGTTCGGGAAGGTCGCGCCCGAAGTTGGCGCCCGTGTAGTGAAAGCCCGTTTCGTTGGCGCCGCAGCAGAAGTCGCTCATGTTGGCGACGGTGCGATCGGCGTACACCACGACGTCTTCGGAAATGCCGATGGGGCCCAGAGAACCCGGATCGGCGCCGTTAAAGTGGGTGCGGATTTCTTCTTCGGTGGCAAAGCGCAGAGCGCCCTTCATTTCGGGCAGTTTGCCGGCCTTGACTTCGTTGAGCTCGTGATCGGCTCGCAGCAGCACGAGCACAATCTTGGCGGGCAACGGATTGCCGTTTTCATCTTCTTCGTCGTGCGCAAGAACGATGCTCTTGACGCAGTCGGTGAGTGCAATGCCGAGGAAAGGCGCGACGTCTTCGCACTTTTCCTTGCCCGGGGTGGCGTGCTTGACGAGTTCCTGAGCGGGAGCCTTGCGTTCGTCAATGAGCGAGAAGGCTTCGGCCAGTTCAATGTTGGCCGCGTAGTCGGAATCGGGGCAGTAGGCGATCACGTCTTCGCCCACGTCGGCGATCACCTGGAATTCCTGAGAACGCGAGCCGCCGATGGCGCCGCTGTCGGCACGAACGGCGCGGAACACGAGGCCCAGACGCGTGAAGATGCGCATGTAGGCGTCGAACATCACTTCATAGGACTTGCCGGCTTCTTCGGCGTTGCGATCGAAGCTGTAGGCGTCCTTCATCATGAATTCGCGGGCGCGCATCACGCCGAAGCGCGGACGGCGTTCATCGCGGAACTTCGTGCGAATTTGATAGAAGTTGACGGGAAGCTGACGCCAGCTCGTGATTTCCTGACGTGCCAGATCGGTGATGACTTCTTCGCTTGTGGGCTGAATCACGAAGTCGCGCTGATGACGGTCCTTGAAGCGCAGAAGTTCGGGGCCGTACTTGGCCCAGCGGCCGGATTCCTGCCAGAGTTCGGCGGGCTGAACGATCGGCATGGAAAGTTCGATGGCGCCCGCGCGATCCATTTCCTCGCGGATGATGGCGGAAATCTTGCGCATGACGCGCATGCCCATCGGCATGAACGTGAACACACCTGCAGCAAGTTTTTTGATGAGGCCGGCACGGGCCGAGTAGATCTGACTGGGAATTTCGGCGTCGGCCGGAGCTTCCTTGAGCGTCTTGATGAAAAATTGACTGGCGCGCATGAATGTCGAATTGCAAAATGAGACTTCGGAAAGTTTGTCTCGTGTCAAAATGAAGCGTGTTATTTTACTGCGCTCTGTCCTTGCTTGAAAAGGCGGCTGTCGAAGCAATTGATTGAGTTGTCAGCCTTGGTGCATTGGCTCCTTTTCGTCTCTTTGCCGGCAGCCTGCGATAATTAGCGGATAGTCGGCTATTTACTTATTCATGAACGATTCCTCCAATACTCAAGGGCGACCGGCGTCCAAGGACACCGCATCACGGCGTCTCGGGCTTCGACATCGGTTGACGCTGCGCGAAAAACTGCGCAAAAAGGGGCTCATTTCGAGCATACGCACGCTGCTGCGCTTTGCTGCCGATCGCGCCAGCGAAAACGACCTCACGGAAGTCACTTCCACGATGGCTCTGGCCACTCTGACGGCCATCGTGCCGGTGCTTGCCCTGTCGCTTGCGGCTTTCTCCGCTTTCCCCGGATTTGCCAATGCCCGCCAGGCTCTCGAAGACCTGATCGTGATGAGTCTGCTGCCCGAGCAGTACAGCGAACAGCTGCTGGGCTACATCAGTCAGTTCACGTCACACGCTGCGGGACTCACAACCTTCGGTTTGCTCGGCTTGGCCGTAACGGCTTTTCTTCTGATCGACAAGCTTTTCGTGACGCTCAACCGCATTTTCAAGGTGACGGCGCCGCGTCCGTGGTTTCAAAGGGTGCTCATCTATTGGGCCCTGATGACCGTCGGACCTCTGGCGGTGGCCGTGAGCCTCACCATGACCGGCCACTACGCGGCGATGGCTTTGGAAGGGGTTGATCCCGGTCTTTCAAAGACGCTCTACAACGTCGGACAGGTGATCCTGCAGGCATTGGGCTTTGCAGTGATCTACAAGTTCGTGCCGTCGTGTCGGGTGCATTTCAGCCACGCGCTCGTGGGCGGCGCTGTGGTAAGCGTCTGCGGCTTGGTCGTCAAGCAGCTTTTCGGCATGTGGGTGACGGCCGGAACGCTCACCAACATCTACGGCGCCTTCGTGGCGATCCCCGTGTTCGTGCTCTGGGTGTACGTGGCCTGGTACCTCTTTTTTGCAGGCGCCGCGATTGCCGCGACGATTCCGAAACTCACCGCGGGGCGCTTCCTTGACTACTATCGTCCGGGCAATGATTTTTTGACGGCCTTGGCCATGCTGCGCGAACTCGTGCATCTGCGTCTGCGCCACAAGCGTCCGATTCTCGACGTCGAGGAATTGTGCGACGCGGCCGATACCTATCCGGAAGCGGCCGAGCGCATTCTCTCGCGCCTGGCCGATGCCGGTTACGTCGCACCCGTCACGACGGAGGCGGGCGGGCGCACACAGGAGTGGGTGCTCGTGGCCGACAGTCAGAAGACAACCCTTTTGCGCGCCTTCGAATTTTTTGCGGTAAGCGGCGGCAATTCACTCGTTTCGAGTAAGATGCAGCGCTTGGCCGGCAAAGAAGGCGCCGGCGGAATTTTGGCCGATTGGTGGAAGGAATTTTCTACAACCGAAGCTTTGAACCGTCCGATGGCGCAGCTATTTGCGCTCAACGACGCCGAGCAGGACTTCTCTTCGGAAGAAGCCATCGAAAACAACTCAAGCACAACACAAAAGCCGTGACTCGAATTCTTGCTGTTGAAACGAGCGGCGACTACGCGAGCGCCGCCTTGCTGGCCGACGGCGAAGTCGTCTGCAACATTTTTAAGGAAAAAAATCGCCATACCGAAAGCCTGATCTCGCTTGCCGACGAAGTGCTTTGCGGCAAAAACCTCAAGGTGGCCGACATGGACGCCGTGGCGTTCGGAGCGGGCCCCGGAGCGTTTACGGGGCTTCGCGTGGCCTGCGGGGTGGCGCAGGGCTTGGCCTGGGCGATCGGCAAGCCCACGGTGCAGGTGGGCAATCTTGCCGCCGCCGCGTATGCCCTGTTTGAGTCGCACCCCGAAGTCAAGCGGGTCTGCGTTGTGAACGATGCGCGCATGCACGAGTGCTATACGGCAAGCTTTGAACGTGATCCCGAAGGCGGCATGCCCGATGAAGTGCGTGCCCCTGAACTTGTCAAACCCGAAGACGTCGTGCAGATCCTGAGGCAAGACAACGTGCAGGCGGTTATCGGCACGGCTCTTGCTGCGTACGCCGAGGAAATCCTTGTTCCGGAAGGCGTCGTTGCGATCGAAACCGAACAGGTGAGCGCCAGGCAAATCGTGGAATTGGCCGCCGTGATGATGAAGGCGGGGCTGGTGACCGATCCGCATCTTGCCGCACCGCTTTACGTGCGCAATCGCGTGGCTCTCACCATTGAACAGCGCCGAGCCGGAGAAAAGCTTTGAGCGAGGTTGCGTTTCGCGCGATGACGCCCGCAGACCTCGAGGCGGTGGCCGACCTCACGCACCGAGCCGATCCCTTCGGCTGGACGCTGAGAAACTTTTCCGACGCACACGCCTCGGGAAATACGCTCACGGTTTTGACCGTAGACGGGGTGACGGCAGGCATTGCCGCCGTGATGCACGTGCTCGACGAGTCGGAACTTCTGGAAATTGCGGTGCAACCTGCCATGCAGGGAAGAGGCTACGGCAAGGCGCTGTTGGCGCAGGCCATTGCGCTGGCTCGCCGCAACGGCGCCGTGCGTATGTTTCTTGAAGTTCGGGAGAGCAACGCGCGTGCGCGTAAAATGTACACTTCGTTCGGATTTGAGGAAACCGGACGCCGCAAGAACTATTATCCGACCGAAAACGGCCGGGAGGATGCGATTCTGATGACGGCGCAGTTTTCCCGGTCCGTGCCCCACGATTAAGAAGATTGAGAAAGTAACGCATCAATGGCGCTAACGCGGGAACAAAGTCAAATTTGGCAGGCAATGAATGTCGGCGTGCAGTGGGTGCTGCGCGACGGCCTTGATCCGCTTGCGCCGGAACCCAAGCCTGCCGCTTCTGCCGCGCCGGCAGAGGTTAAGCCTTCGGCCGTCTCGCCTTCGGCTACGATCCCCGCAGGTTCCGCACCGGCCGCTCCCGCGATGGTGCGCCGCGGTCCGATGGCCACGCGCATGCGTCGACAGCAGGCCGCCGCCGGCATCCAAGCGGCTCCCGCCGCAACGACGGCGAATCCCGCAACTTCTGCGGCTGTCGTTCAAAGTCTCAAGCCTGCCGCAGCCGCATCGATTGCGACGCGCCCCGCACTGCGTCCCGTTGCGCCGCCCCGGCCGCAGTCCGCTGCTGCCTCTCAGGTGCAGGCCGACGCTCAGCTCGTTGCCGAACTTCGCACCGCACGCTGGGAAGACATCAAGGGAATTGCCGATCGCTGCCGTGTCTGCCCGATGGCGGCTGAGCGCACCAACACCGTGGTGGCCGACGGTGCACCGGGCTGCCCCATCGTGATGGTGGGTGAAGCGCCGGGCCGCGAAGAAGACCTTTCGGGCATTCCTTTTGTCGGCAACAGCGGCAAGCTTTTAACTGAAATTCTCAAGGCGTGTTCTCTCGAGCGCGGCAAGGACGTTGCCATCTGCAACGTTCTCAAGTGCCGTCCGCCCGGAAACCGCGACCCTAAGCCCGATGAAGTGGCCGCTTGCGCGGCCTTCCTCGATCGACAGTTGGACCTCCTGCAGCCCAAGCTTTTGATTCTGATGGGCAAGCATGCGGTCTGGCGGCTTTTGGGCGAGGCAAAGCCGATTTCGCAGATGCGAGGTCACCTTTATGAGGTGCAAATTGCGGGCCGTAAGGTGCCCGCGGTGGTTACCTATCATCCGTCCTATCTGCTGCGCAACCCCGTTGCCAAGGAACTCGGCTGGCACGACATCCTTTTTGCCAAGAAAAACGTGCCGCAGGATTGAACTGATTTTTGACTGACTAGTGAAGTAAATGGAATTCGAACTCTGGTATCTGATTGCGGTCCCGATTCTTTTTGCCGCCGGCTGGTGGTTGCGCGGGGTGGATTTCAAACAGCACAAGAAGGCGACGGAAGGCATTGACGAGCACTACGCCAAGGGCCTGTCGCTTTTGTTGAGCGACGACCCCGTGAAGGCCGACAAGGCGATTGATCTTTTCATCGAGGTCGTGCGCCTGGATCCTGAGACGATTGAGCTGCACCATGCTCTCGGCAACCTCTTTCGCCGTCGCGGACAGTTTGATCGCGCCATTCGTCTGCACAGCTTCCTCGTCAACCGTGCCGAGCTGCCCGAAAAGGAACGTGCTCTGGCGATGGCCGAGCTTGCGCTCGATTATCTGAAGTCCGGCATGTACGACCGCGCGGAATCGGCCTATGAACAGCTTGCCGGCTTCAAGGGGCGTGAAGTCGAGGCGCTTGAGGCTCTGATGCACATCTACTGCACCGAACGCGAATGGAAGAAGGCCGTGGAGACGGCCGAGCGCCTGCAAAAGAGCGGCAAGGATTTGCATGTCGAAATCAGTCATTACTACTGCGAACTTGCCAACCTCGCGCGCTGCACCAAGGATGCGGCTCGCGCGTCCGAATTCGTGACGAGTGCTCTGAAGGCCAATCCCGACAATCCGCGTGCGCTTTCCTTGGCCGCCGATCTCGCGCTTGATGCGGGCAAGCCGCAGGACGCGCTTGCCGCCTGGGGCCAAATTGAAAAGGCCAAGCCAGCCTATGCGCCCCTCATTGCCGCCAAGAAGGCCGACGTCATGGCCGAAACCGACAAGGCCGCCGCCATGAAGTATCTCAAGGACGTGTTTGCGCAGTCGGGCTCCGTGGATGTGCTCACTGCCGCCGTCGCTCGCATGTCCGTGTGGGCCGATGCGCCTACGGCGGCTGCATTTGCCGGTGAAGCCCTCAAGAACCGTCCGTCGCTGTCGGCCTTCTCGGTTCTGTGCAACTTGCGCGCCAAGGCCGATCCCGACGATGAACAGGCAAAACTTCTGGCGGAGGTTACCACCAAGCAAAGCAAGCACTTTGCGCGTTATCAGTGCACGCATTGCGGCTTTTTGGCGCACACTTTCGCCTGGCAGTGCCCGGGGTGCGAACGTTGGGACAGCTTCCCGCCGCTGCGCGTGGACGAAGCCAAGAAGGCTTCCTACCATTAAGAGTCAAAATTGAGCATTTTTGAAAGCCTTCTTTTTGGCAAAAAAGGCTTTGACCATAAATTCGGAGAGACGAGACATGCAGATTGAAGTTGAAAACAAGCTTACGGAATTGCAGGCCGACACCCTCGTGGTGGGTGTCTGGTGCGGCGGCGAAAACGGCAAGCCCGAACTCACGCCCTCGGCGGTGGCCGTTGACAAGGCCGGCGGCTTGATTTCCGCTCAGATCGAAGCGGGCGACTTCAAGGGCAAGCCCTCCGAAGTCGCCGTTTTCTACGGCGTTGCCGGACTGGACTTCAAGCGCGTGATCGTCGTGGGTCTGGGCATGAAGGACGCCTTCAGCGAAAAGACCTTCATCAACGTGCACCGCAAGGTGGCGCGTTTTGCAAAGAGCGGATCCGTTGCTTTGACTTCCGCAGAATGGACGCTGCCCGAACGCGACGAAGCCTGGGCCGCCCGCAGCGCCGTGCGTGAACTTCTCTTTGCCTCGCACAAGTCCCGCGGGCTGAAGACCAAGGGCAAGGGGCCGCAGGCCGTTGAAAAGATTCTCTGGGTTTCCGAAACGGATGTGGCCTCAAGCCTTCAGGTGGGCTGCGTGTCCGCCGGCGCCATGATCTGGGCGAAGGAACTTCAGGACCTGCCGCCCAACATTTGCGATCCGCAGTTCCTGGCCGAAGCCGCAGAAAGCGTGGTGCGCGAATTCGAAAAGACCGCAGGCAAATCCGCCAAGGGCAAGCTCACCGTCAAGGTGCTCGACAAGGACGCCATCGACGAGGCCGGCATGGGCGGCGTGATCGGCGTTAGCAAGGGCAGCCAAACCGATCCTGTCTTCATTGAACTCGCCTGGCAGGGCGCGGATGCCTCCAAGGCTCCCGTTGTGCTCGTCGGCAAGGGCGTGACGTTTGACGCGGGCGGCATTTCCCTCAAGCCGAGCCGCACGATGGATCAGATGAAGTTCGACATGTCGGGCGCCGCCGTCGTCTTGGCCGCCGTCAAGGCTGCCGCCGAAATGGAACTCAAGGAAAACGTGGTGGCTCTCGTGCCCGCTGTGGAAAACCTGCCTTCGGGCAGCGCTCTGAAACCGGCCGACGTCATCACGACTTTAAGCGGTCTTACGGTTGAAGTGCTCAACACCGACGCCGAAGGCCGGCTGATTCTGGCTGACGCCCTGGCCCGCGCCGCCGAACTCGAACCCGAGGTCTGCATCGACGTGGCAACGCTCACCGGTGCCTGCATCGTGGCGCTCGGCACCGACGTCTCCGGTCTTTTCTGCGAGGACGAGGCGCTTACGGCCGCTCTGGCCTGCGCTGCCGACAGCGCGCACGACCCGGTCTGGCCGATGCCGATGGGCGGAACCTACAAGAAGGCCTTGGAGAGCTCTGTTGCAGACCTTGCCAACATCAGCTGGACGGCGGGTGCCGGCGCCTGCACGGCCGCTACGTTCCTTGCCGCATTCGCGCCGAAGTGCCCCTGGGCCCACCTTGACGTGGCAGGCACCGCTCAGGCCGCAAGCGGCAAGAGCGGCGGCACTGCGCGTCCCTTGCCGCTCATTCTTGAGTGGTTGCTTTCCCGTGCTCCGGCACCCAAGGCAAACAAGGTAAAGACCGTGAAGGCTAAGGCAGCCGCAAAGACGAAGACGGCTGCAGCGACGGTGAAAAAGGCTGCCGCCAAGACCGTCCGCAAGGCCGCCGCCAAGTAAGTTTTTCGACAGACAGAGGTTGAGACACCGCTCGAGACGCCCGCATGCAGCAAATCGATTTTCACTTCAATGTCGCGCAACGTACCATCTATGCCTGCCGCCTGATCAAGAAGGTGCGCAAGATGGGGCTTACCGTTGCCGTCTGGAGCAGCAACGAGGTGCTGTTGCGGCGCGCCTATGACGATCTGTGGCGCTTTGAGGATTTGACCTTCATCGCGCACGCCTGGGCGGGTTCGGCTTTTGAAGCCGATGCGCCCGTGATTTTCGCAAGCGACATCACTCAGTTGAAACCGTCCGACGTCATCATTCTTCTGGACGAATTGGTGCCGCCCGACTGGCAGCATACGCTGGCGCCGTTTAACCGTGTTGTTGACATCGTCTCCACCAATCAGACGGAACTTCTCAATTCCCGCGCCCGCTATCGGCTGTACAAAACCGCCGGCGTGACGCTCAACGCCTACGACCGCAGCGCAGGTTAATCAAATGAATTCCTATCATTCTCCGCTTTTGAAAGAACGTGTTCCCTACGACTGGGAGGAGCTCAAGCGCGCGGCGCAGGAGCTCAAGAACGGACCGATTCCGGGACAGTCCGAAGAGCAGGTGACGCCTCCGATTGCTCCGCAGCCCGAAGAGCCTCGTATGCCGAACCCCGAACCCATCCGCCGGCAGGAAGCTGCGCCCGTGACGCCCCAGGCCCGTTCTCAGCAGCAAGCCGGAGCTTCCGGCCCCGTTGCCGCCGGTTTGTCCGAAGAAGAACTCGTTGCCTGTATCGTTCCGAAGGTGCTTGAACGCCTCAATTCGCAGATTGAGATCATCGTGGACGTGACGCTTAAGACCGCTGCCACGCGCATTCGATCGGACCTGCAGAAGGCCGTTGAAAACACGGTGCGCATGACTGTGAAGGAAGAACTCAGAAAGCGCTGAGGATTTTCTGTCGTTTGCCGATCAAGTCGCCGCTGTCGGGAGTGCCGGGAGCGGCAATTTTTTTGTTTGCCTGATGTTGTTAAAGTGGAAGCCGTCGGTTAGCAGCCCGTTGAATTGAGCGAATCAAGACGACGTTTCCCATTGACAGGAAAGTCGGTCAAACGAAAAGCCGCGCCCCCGACGAATCGAGAACGCGGCTGTTATGCTTCACTGCGGGCGATCAATCAACCCCGACTTAAAGCTCTGATCAGAATGCGTAGCGGGCGCCGAAGTTGATGCGCCACTTCTGGTCGATGTCGCCACCGAAACCGGTGCCGACGTCAAGGAACGTGTTGAGCGTATCGGTCACGCTGTAGGACACGCCCAGAGAGACTTCGGCCCAGTTGTCGTCAAGCTCGTCACTGATCTTGGCGGAGTTGCCCGAGCCGTTGACAGCGTACATTGCTGCGTCCACGTTACCCAGGAAGTCGTGGTTGTAGGAGGCCTTCAGGTAGGCTGCACCACGGTTTTCGGCAAACTTCATGCCGCCCATGACGCCCACGCGAGCGACCAAGCTTTCGATCGTTTCGAAATCAACGCTGCGGATGTTGGTCGCATAGTCCGTGGCGCGCAGCCAGCTGTAGGAGAGCTGAACCTGCGGTTCAACGAACATGTTGTGAGCGAGATCGAAGCGGTGGCCGGCTTCGATACCGACGATGGCGCCGGTCATCATGTAGTCGCCTTTTTCAGACCCGGCCGAGTTGGCAACGTTGTATTCGTTGTCGATGCGGCCGATCTTAGCCATCAAATCAACGAAGCCGCCGTTGTCACCGTAGTAGGTGCCGTAAAGACCCAGCGTGTAGACGTCGTTGTCGGCGGAACCGGCATTGAGGTCGGTGTCGCCGATCGTGTAGTCAAAGCTCACGCCAACGAGGAAGTTGCTGCTCACGGGAGCGTCAAAGCCCACTTCGATCGTGCTGTAGTCGTATTCGAGGCCGCGGCCGTCAAGACGACCGTTGTTGTAGCGAGCCCAAGCGCCGGCAGCCTGAGGCATGGTGCGCAGCATGCCCATACGATCGGAAAGGTTGGTGAGCTGGGAGCGCCACACCAGACCGTTCATCAAGGCGAGATCGGTGGTGGAGGTAATCAGACTGCTCGGGCCGGAGTAGGTGCTCGTGATTTCGTCACCTTTCTTTTCGTGAACGGAAGCGCTTGCCCACAGACCGTCGGACGTAGTGATGAGTTTGGGTGTTTCACCGTTATCGCCCAGGCTGATGCCATTGAAGAGCTCTTCGGCCTTGACCGAGCCGTTTGCCAGCTTATCGGTGACTGTACCGGTGTAGTTGAACTTGACAGCAGCATCCTCGCCAACTTTGTCTACATCAAGAAGAAGCTTGTCTTTCGAACCGACAGAATCGAATTCAAATGTCGTCGAACCGTTATTCTGTGTCTCAATGAGTCCGATTTTGAGCGTCTGGGACTCATCGGAAGAGCGAATGGTCAGGTTGCTGTTGTCCACAGTGACGCTACCCACATTGCAGCCTTCGCATGTAGCGTCATTTAAAGCATTCGCTTTTTCCGGGGTAACGGAAGACAAAACGATGGTTTCTGCGCGAGCCAGGTCTTCTACGGTCAGCTCAGATCCCTTACCGAGCTCAATGACACCTTCAACATGCGAATTGCCCTTAAGAATCAGGCTGAAGTCGATATCCTTATTCCAGCGGCCCGAGGAAATGGCGATGGCGCCGTCGGTGGCAATGATGGTGCCTTCATTGGTCACTGTACCGTCCGTGGCGTCGGAAGCCGTGATGCCATAGGCGTTCTTGCCGCTGGCGATGATAGTGCCCTTGTTGGTCATCTCAACGCCGCTGGCATTGTTGCCGCCAAGCGACATGCCGAAACCGCTGTTGATGACGTGAATCGTGCCTTCGTTGGTGATGACGGAAACTTTTTCTGAAGACGGAGCGCTAGCCTGCTTAGGGTTGGAAGTCGCCAACATGCCGGTGCCGCCTTCGACGTAGATCGTGCCGCTGTTGGTGATGGAGGTTTTTGTGCCGGAGCTGGCATCAGCTGCCATGCCTTTGGCCGCTTCGTAGTTGTCTTCCTTGCCGTTATTGTCGGAGTGGACGTAGATGACGGCACCTTCGGCATTCACGCCTTTTTTGCCGCCGCTGGCGAGGATGCCGGAAGCGTACTGACCGAATTCATTGTCAGCAATGCGGTCGGCAAGCACCCAGATGCTTCCGTTGTTAGTGACGATGTCACCCTTTGCCGTGCTGAGGAAGGCGGGGGCTTGGGAGCCGGAACTCATCGGTTCGCCAGAAGCGACAAGACCGATGCCATTCCAGGAAGACTGTTCATAGCTTGTCGGATCGTTTGCATCGTCGCGATAGATGATTTCGTTGTAATCCGTTTGATCTGTCGGGATTGCGGGAAATTCGGCGGCGTTAACCGTTGCGGCCATCACAGCTGCGGCCACGGCGGTCAAATAAAAGCGGGGCATGTGTTACTCCGTTTGTGGGTTGCGAAAGTCGCGAGTTTGCATGACTCGGTTTTGAGCGTCAAGCGAATACGGACGGTCTGGCTCATTTCGATAACAAACTAAAGGAAATTTTGCTTGCTACGCGCTCTTATACTGAAGTCAAATTGAGCTGCGACCAATATGTCCGTTGTAGACAATTGAGAAAGTGTCGGAGTGCTGATGCTTTTGAATGGCTGATGGGGCAGTGGTTTTGATTTGGTGATACTAATTCTATTCTGCTACTCTGGAAGGCAACGTTTTGAAGGATATAGTGTTGGATTTCTTGTAGTTAAGTCTCTGATGTTTTTAAGAATATTTGATTTTGTGTGACAGAATGATATGGATATATTCGAATGCTCCGCAGTTTGGATGATTATCGGGAAAATTTGCAATTTCGTCGGTTTTGCAGGAACCGGGAGAAGTGGAAAGTAGGTCAGAGGATGGGCAGCGGGACAGACAAAAGACAGCGGACGGAGTGTCGTCCGTCTGCCCAACTGAGCACACGCAGACACCTTTGATGTGCTCGCGATGAATAAGTGACATCAGGTGTGCGGTAGGTTCGGTGTCTTTTGATACACGAACTCGGATTGTGTCCGGGTACGCCCTGAGAAGGCGATCTCACAGCAACCTTGTGTGGTTCTAGGTTGTGCGCAAACAAAAACAGGACGAGAACCGAAATCCTCGCCCTGTTGTTGCCCTTAGCGGTCAGCTGGAGCTCTTAACGATCCGCACCGAAAACCGTGCCGTTTTTGTCGCCCACGGGCTTGGCGTTGCGAGGCGCCTTCACCAACAGGTTGGGCTTGGTGACGGACGGATCGGGCAGCGGTGCAATGTGCTTGCGATCCGAGTGCTTCTTTAAAAGCTCGCTCATTTCACCGAACTCGATGGCGCGCTGCGGGCAGGAGTCCACGCAGACGGGGTTGAGTCCCTTGGCGAGACGATCCTGACAGGCGTCGCACTTGGTCATCTTCTTTGCGACCGTATCGAGCTGCGGCGCGCCGTACGGGCAAGCCTTGGCGCACATTCCGCAACCGATGCACTTGTCGCGATCAATCAGAACCAGACCGTCTTCCTTGCGCTTGAAGTGAGCCTTGGTGGGGCAGACCTTGACGCAGGCGGGATCTTCGCAGTGATTGCAGCTCACCGAGACGTAATACGCAAACGTATCCGTGCGCCAGGCGCCGGTGGCGCGGTCCTGTCTCCAGCCGCCTCCCTCAAAGCAAAGGACATGTCGGAAGTTGCGACCGACCGGAAGATTGTTCTTATCTTTGCAGGCGACCTCGCACGTTCTGCAGCCGGTGCAGCGGGAGGCGTCAATCAGAAAGCCGTATTGTTTTGCCATGATGTGCCTCCTTTAGATCTTGCGGACTTCGACGAGATTGGTGTGCTGCGGGTTGGCCTTGGCCAACGGGCTCTTCTTGAGAGATGTAAGCGTGTTGATGGAAGGACCTTTGTCCACTCCCTTGGCGTCGGGCGTGTACCAACCGCCCTGCGGGAACGCCACCACGCCCGGGAAAATGCGAGGCGTGACGTGTACCGGCAGCTGCACGCGGCCGCGGTCGTTGAAGACTTCCACCATGTCGCCGGTCTTGAGCGCACGACCTCTGGCGTCGATCGGATTTATCAGGAGTTCGTCGGGCTGCACTTCACGCAGCCACGGCACGTTGTGATACGTGGAGTGGGTGCGGCCGTGTCCGTGATAGCCGAAGCACTGCAGCGGATACTTCTTTTGCAGCGGATCGCCCGGCATTTCCCACGTGCGGCAGAACTTGGGCAGAGCCGAAATGACGTCGCCCTTAGGCAAAGTCCAGTCCTTGGCAAGCTTGGCCAGACGTTCGGAATAGATTTCGATCTTGCCCGAGGGGGTCTTCAGGGGGTTCTTCACCGGATCGTCGCGGAAGGCCTTCATGACAACGGTTTTACCCTTGCCCAGACCCGGCACCTTGACGATGCCTTGCTTCCAGAAGGTGTCGAAGTCGGGCATGACGTCCGGATGTTTCTTCCGAGTTTCTTCGTAGCACCAGCGCACCCATTCTTCCTGCGTGCGACCTTCGGTGTACTTGTCTTCAATGCCGAAGCGCTTGGCGATCTGAGAGCAGATCCAGTAGCCGCTGCGCTGTTCCCACTGCGGCTCAACGCATTTCTGCAGAGCGACCATGAAGTTGCTCGTGCCCGTGGCGTAGCCGTCGGCGGCGATGTCGTTGAGTTCCTGCTGCATCACGTCGGGCAGGATGAGGTCAGCCCAGCGGGCGGTGGAGGTCATCTGGTTGTCGACGACGAGGATGAACTCGCACTTCTTTTCGTCAGCCAGAATCTTGGCCGTGCCGTTGTGATCCGAATGCTGGTTCATGTTCACGTTGGAGCACTGAGTCCACAGGAACTTGATGCCCACGTCGAGCTTATCCTTGCCGCGCACGCCGTCGGCCGTGGCGGTCATCTTTTCGCCGTGATCGATCGCATCGGTCCAAGTAAAGAACGAAATGAGCGTCTTGACCGGATTCTTTCCGGAAGGCAGACCCACGTCGCCCAGGCCGATGTCGCCCTCGCGGCCGCCGTGGCTCGTACCGGGCAGACCGATGTTGCCGGTCAGAATCGGCAGCATGGCAATGGCGCGGCAGGTCTGTTCACCGTTGGCCTGACGTTGCGGGCCATAGCCTTGAGCAAAGAAAACAGGCTTCGTCTTTGCCATTTCACGGGCCAGACGAATGATGGTTTCGGTCGGGATGCCCGTGATGCGGGAGGCGTATTCCGGAGTCTTTGGCGTCTTGTCTTCGCCTTCGCCCAGAATGTAGCTCTTGTAGTCGCTCTTGGCGGGGGCGCCCTTGGGCAGCGTCTTTTCGTCGTAGCCCACGCAGTATTTGTCGAGGAAGGCCTGATCGACCAGGTTTTCCTTGATCATGACGTAGGCCATGCCTTCAACGAAAGCCGCATCGGTACCCGGACGGATCGGCACCCATTCGTCTTCCTTGCCCAGACACGTGTCCGTATAGATCGGATCAACAATGATCATGCGCGGACGATCCTTGCCCTGACGAGCGCAATCGAGCTCCCAGGCTTGGCCGCCGCCCGACTGGCGCGTGACCATCGTGTTGTTGCCGAAGGACACATAGAGCTTGGCGTTGCCGACTTCGGTCATCTGAGAGCCGCCGGCGCCGAGCCCGTAGGTGTAGGGGAAGGCGCCGTTGATCTGAGCCGAAGAGTAGGTGCCGTAGCAGCCCAGAGAACCGCCCAACATATTGAGCAGACGATCGGCCGTGCGGCGCGTGGAAACGAGCTGATAGGAACCGGAGCCGTACTGCAGGTAGATGGCTTCGTTGCCGTATTTCTCGATGGTGTATTTGAGCTGCTTGGCGACGATGTCCAGCGCTTCGTCCCAGGAGATGCGCTCGAACTTGTTTTCGCCGCGCTTGCCCACGCGCTTCATCGGGTACTTGAGGCGTTCGGGAGAGTACAAGCGCTGACGCATGGAGCGGCCTCGCAAGCAGGCGCGGACATGCGGGACAGCCAGAGGCATCTTGGTGGAGTCGGCGCCGGTGTTTTCCGGTTCAATGCGGATCACCTGACCGTTTTTGACGATGGCTTTCAACGGGCAGCGGCTGCCGCAATTGACAACGCACGAAGTCCAGCGAACGGTTTCCATATCATCCATGGCCGCTGCAACGGCTTGACTGAGCGGTGTGATTGAAAAATTAGCCAGTAGACCGGCGGCTGCAACCGATTTCATCAAGCCGCGCCGCGATACGGCTGGGTACTGAAATGTCATTTTTTTCTCCTGTGAGCGAGCTGCTTTTGGGGAGACAAAATAATCGGGGTCGTGTTCGATTGTTTTGTTGGCAGCGGTCTCTGGGGTGCATCGCACCTCACTTCTAAGGTTAATCCTTTTCGGATTCGAGCCAAGCAGAGAGCTCGACCGATCTCACTCATGATAACACCCATTCGCAAGCAAAAACTGAAAGGCACCGATTGCAGATTCTGAAAAATGGTTAATAATCGCACTCGATCTATTTTTATGACTGAGGAAAATTTTCACTGATGTTGTCTCGACGCGATTATCTGAAAGCCTTTTGCGCAGCGTATCTTCTTCCCATCGGAGGCTCCTTTGCCGCAGAGCCCAAGGAGGCTTGGAGCCGGAAAGCTTTTGCAGCTGCAGGTTCAAGTCTGCAAGCTGTCAAGCGGCATGCCTTCTTGCGTGGAGTATTTGACGGTACCTTATCCAAAAGAACGTTTGCGGCTTATCTCTGCCAGAACATCAGTTATCTGGACAACTACGCATCTTGTCTGGATTTGCTCGCAGCTCGCTTGTCTCAAATTCAAGGCTTTGAACAGGAGGCTCGGGAGCTCAAACAATGGGCTCAGGAAACACGCGATATGCGAGTCTGGACCATCGACTATGTGAAGTCATTTACGGGTCAATCGGTCAACCCGTCTGAAATTGTTCCTTTGCCGGAATTGCTGGCCTATCAGGATTTCGAAGCGCGAGCCGTACGGTCTGCCGATCTCGGAGTTGCAATGGCGGCTCTGTTGCCGTGTTTCTGGATTTGGAACGAATTCGGAAAGGCATTGCGTCCCACAGCCAAGCTTCAGGACAATCCGTTCCGAGATTGGGTTGAAGGTATGGGGTCGCAGGCGTCCGATGTCTCTGCCCGAAAGGCGGTGTCAATTGCGGATAAACTGGCCCAAAACGGCTCAGACGCTTTGCGTGCTCGCATGACAGACGTCTTTGCAGCCGGTTGCTGGCTCGAGTGGCAACTTTTTGACGCCGTCATGCGGTGACCGGACAATCCGAGATTACTGATCCGTTTTGGACAAGTCCACGGCTTGTCCCAAAGACGGGCGCTTTGAGAGTTTCCCTGTGGCGTGCAGCACGCCATACCACACGATACACAGCGCAACAACAACGGCGTTGAGGCCGTAGATGCCGTCGTAACCTACAAAAGGTGCGGCATGGCCGGCCAAATACGGCGCAAGACCCAGTCCCAAATCGAAGAAAATGTAGAAAGTGCTGGTGGCTTGCGCGTAACGCTCGCGCGTCACCATGCTGATGGCGGAGACTTGAGCGACCGATTGGAAATTTCCGAAGCCGAGCCCGGCCAAAGCTCCGGCCAACAAAACGGACCAGCCTTCATGGACTTCCCACAGAAGCGCCAAACTGGCCGTCAGCAGAATAAGGGAAGGATAGAGGATGATCGGTGCTCCGTGAGCATCGTAGATTTTTCCGGAAAACGGGCGAGAAAGAAGTATCGAGATGGCGTAGACCAGGAAGAATGAAGAGGCGGCCGCAACGACATCAAAGGCTCGCGCATAGGCTGCCATAAACGCCTGAATGTTGCCCCAGGCCAAACACACGACACAGACAAAAAGACTGAACGGAATGAGCTTGGGTTCGATAAAGTCGGCAAGCGTGAGTTTGTGATGGTCAAGCTTGCGTTGGGCTGTAACCTTGACGAACGGAACGAGCAGCAAATTGACGCACGCCATGGCGGTACCGATTGCGAAGATGCCTTCGTAGCCGAGCGAGTCAACAAGAGCGATGCCGATGAACGGACCGAAGCACAGTGCCAAAGCCGTGCTCATGGAGAAATACGCAATTCCGCGGCCATGAAACTGGGACGGAACAACAACCGCCACGATCGTGCCGGTGACTGTGCCTACGATGCCGACGGCCACACCGGAGACGAAACGCACCAGGAAAATCAACGCAAGCGTGTCGGCAAAAAAGTAGGCTGCGTTTGTCAATAGGTACAGCACGACACCACAGAAAAGCACACGTCGATAGCCTGCCGAGTGGACAATGCTGCCCGTGAAAAATCGTCCGACAAGACAGCCGATCACAATGATGCCTGTTGCGAGTCCCGCGACAGCGGTAGAGGCATGAAACACTTCCGACAAAAACTGTGTGCTGACTACGAAAATGGCGTAGTAGCCCGCCAAACCGAGCATGTTGATGAGTGAGATGGCGACAAAAGTTTTTGTGAAAATTGCTTTGATGGCTGAAGATGGCATGGCGGGAAGAGCAGATGATTCTGTTGCGCGAGGTCCTATTGCACTGATGGTCGGCCAGGTGAGTGGTAATCAACACTCACGCAGGCGCAACTCTACTCTTGTTGCAAGACGCATAACAAATTCGCAGAAGGCGTAACCGTAGGCAACGCACGAGCCCGTGTCGAAACCGATTCATGAAAGCCGGTTTTGGGGCCGGAGCAATGCTACTTGATGATCATTCGGTCGTTGAACCGCACCACGAAGGTTTGTTCGAACTCAATGTCAGAGACGCTCTGCCGACTGGGCGATATATCGTTTTGCATCGTTGCGAAACGACACTGCCGGAAAGTGCCAAACGTTTTTTGAATTTGGTTTTGTCGACGGTGACGGATTCAACGGTTTGATCTCCCTAGATGGGCTTTGGACATTTCTTGTCTGTGAGCTGAAAAGGTAAGTCATGTTCGCATGGTACGGAAGACCGGCACTTGGATAGAAGCTTCAATGGTCTGTCCGTCAGATGTTTTTTCCCGAATTGATAAGCAAAGTCGACAGCGTTGGGAAACATCAGGCGATCCGAAATCATTGCTTCTTCTCAATCACTCCGGCGTTCGAGATTGCGCTTAAGCGTTGATTGGACAGGCCTTTGGAGAATTGTCTTCTTGCGGGTTTGAAGTGATTTGATAAACTGCGGCTGTTAAGCGCTCATCAGGAACTCTGCGACGCCTTTGCCTGAGGCGTCGGCAGTTATCTGCCTGAAACAACTCAATCTGGAAGCTCACGCTGTGGTTTGAGTTGTTGATTGTGCTGAAGCAGCGGAGCTTGTGCCTCCGTCAGGCAGGTCACCCGAAGATTTACACCAAAGGAAAAGAAAGAAATGAACAGAATTTATAAAACGGTCTGGAATGCAGTTCGCCGTTGCCTGGTTGTCGTCAATGAAGCGGCAATGAGACAAGGATCCTCCGGCACTGGGGGGGGGTAGTACCACAGTCAATCTAACTAAGACCGCGACTGTATCTTCAGTTGTCGCAGGTACACTTCTTTTCTGCCTATCTTCATCTTTTGCCGCCGCTTCAACAGTTACGGGATCGCTAGCTTCAACGACAAATCCTGGCTCATCCCAAGATCTGACCGTTAGCGGAACATGGACCATTGACAACCAATACGCCTACTTTGTCAATGGAACCAATTCGAATCTCAACATCAGTGGCGGAGCTGATTCAAACATCATCATTGGTGGCACTCCTGGGACTGATCACAATCTTAGTGTAGGTGACTCGTGTACTAGCGGTAATGGCCATTTTCCACATGGCACCTCCGTACACTTTGGTGCATTTTCTGTTCTGGGCTCAACCGGACTGACGACGATCGAAGGTCTTAATTCCATCACAATCAACGCGGCACAAGGAAGCAACAGGGGACACGGGGCCATTGTGTCGCTTGCCGGCATCAAAATCTCAAAAGTAAACGCGTTGACAAATGCTGGTTGGATTGATGCTTCGGCGGGAGATCTCTCGATTCAGGTCATCGGTACGCTGCAATCAACTGGAGGTTACATTGGCAGTCACAAAGGGGAGGTTTCACTTGAAGCTGGGGCCTTATACCTTACTAGCACTGCTGTTGGAAGTGAAACGGGCACGTTGACGCTGAGCGGCACTAGCGTTGCATTACAGAGTGTCAATCAGATATACGGAAAGGAAATCGCGGTTGATGGCAATACGCTTTTGATTGGCAAGGATGCGCATCTTGGACTACATGACACCCTTTCTCAAAATGGTAGTGCCGATATTTACCCTGGGAAGGTGACCATTAACTCGTCGAATCTTACGATTGATGCCACCAAATCTGAGCAAAACGGTTCTGGCGTTGACGGGACAGATATTGTCTTTAACGGCAGCAGCATCACAATGAACGGAGACAGTGCTCACATCTCTGGTTCAGGTGTAGTGACGCTTGGATCTAATGAAGATGACAAGCTCATCAGCATAAAAGCAGAAACGGGCGGCGATATCACTGGCAACAATATCAAGTTGAATGCTCATGAGGCAATTTTTAACCAGAAAGCTACCATTTCAGGCATAACGGGCGTTGAAATTCATGCTCCTTCACTCGTTGTTGACAACGGTAGCAGTGTGAGTTCTCTCAGCGGTAGTGTGACGATTTCTCTGCCAAACAACGCCGGAGAGGACGCGGAGCTCTCAATTCAACTCGATCAGGATTCGGATGATTCTGTTGGAACAATCCAGGGCGTTTCCGTTTCGATTGGTTCGGAAAGTAGCTCAACAACTGTTTCCGGCGGCATTGTGACCGCTAACGGTAGTGGCGCGAGTGACAAGGTCACTATTCGGGGAAATAGCGTCAACGTGGATGGATCTGCGGTGAGCTCTGACAAGGGGGGTATTCAGCTCGACGCAGGTTCAGGCGGTGTTAAATTAACCGACACGAATTTGAAGTCAACAAATACTGGAGGGATTGTCGTCGAGGCTGACGGAGCGGGCAATATAACGCTTGACAAAACGACTGTAGATGCAGATGTCAACGGAAGCGTCACCATTGCAGCTGATGGTGGGGGTCAGATCACAATTGGCAAAGAAGAACCGGAAGTTGATCAGATTGACAAAGATACGCAGATCCTCGGTGGAAATATTCAGATTGGGAAAGCTGGTCAGAACACCGCAATTAGCATTACTGACGCGCTGATTGGAATCCCTGGTGAGGAAACAACGAATTCTTCTATCCAAATCAATGCAGGAAAAGAGAGCGTTACGGTTGTTGGATCAGAAATCGGAACGGCAAGTGCTGACGATCCTCAGACTGGTAATGCAGGCAGCGTGGCAATTACCGGTGGAACTGTGCAAGTCGGTTCCTTAACACAAGGTACTGGTGCAGGGGATGGCGATAAGTTTGACACAGCCATCGGCGGATCCAGCATTACGATCGGCGGCGGCAACACTGGCTCCGTAACTGTTGGTGACGCTCAGATCGGTGCTGGTTCGCAGGGCGAACAATCCGGTAGCAAGGTAACCATTGAAGTCGGCAACAACGGCAACGAACCGGGGAAAATCACGATCGGCTCGGCTGAGGGTTCGACCGATACGTCAATTTCCGGCGACAGCGTGACAATTGGTTCTGCAACCGATGACGGTGGCAAACCGCAGGGTTCTGCCGATATCACGATTGCCGGTAATCGTGATCCCGAAGGCAGCAACTCGACGACTACGATTTCCGGCGACAAGGTAACGATTGGCAACGGCACTGGCGGTGTTTCGCTTGAGGGTACGAAAGTTGTGTCCGATGGAGATTCAGACACTGACGGCATCAATGTAGCCGTTGGTGACGACGGTAAGCTGAACATCAAGGACAGTATTCTGGATGCCACAGGTGGCCTGACTGATGCCGGATTTGGCCAAGGGTCCGCAACAGGTAACGTAACGATCAGCGGCCCGACAGGCGAGACGCAAGGCAGCATTCAGGGTTCACAGATTGCTTCAGGCGGCGATGTCGGCTTCAGTGGAAACCTCGATATTGCTGACTCTGACATTGAAGCCGGCGCCGGTACAGGCTCAGGTACAGGTTCTGTGAACTTTGAGACTCCCGAGGGCAACAAGGGCACTGTCAACATCACCGGAGGTTCGACCATCACGGGTGATGGTATGACTGTCGATAATGACACATCGGTTAATCTTGGCGGTCGGGGTGACGACGCGGATATCGGCAACCGGATCAACATCAGCGACGACGGAGAAATTAAGGCTGAAGGCAGCCTCAATATCGCCGGGGGTAATGACATCAACGGTGCCGGTGATTTGATCGTTAACACCGGTGAGAACGGCACCGGCACGGTAAATGTCGCCGAAGGTGGCTCGATTACTGCCGGTTCCAAGGTTGAAGACACCACCGGCGGCAATCTGACGATTTCCGGCAACGGCACCGTCAATGTAAATGGCGGCAAGCTCGAAGCAAACGCTAATGGTGAAACCGGAGGCAATGTCGTTGTTGAAAGCGGGGATGTCAACTTGAGTGACGGCGGTTCCATTGTGGCTGATGGCACCGTAACGGTTGGAAATGACCAGGAAGGAAGCTCCGGTGCATCTGTCAATGTCGGTGCCGGCGACTCCGGAACGATTGTGGCTGGTGGAAAAAATGAACAAGGCAATAATCTGATTGTCACTGGCGACGGCGTACTCAATGTCGGTAATGACGGGCTGGGTGCAGGCGATGTTCCGCAAAATCAAGGCTCGCTCGTTGTGACGATGGATCCTGACGCAAGTGTCTCTCCGAACCCTGACGGGGGCTTGACCATTGGCAGTGGTACGAATGTGTCTGTCAGTGACGGCGGCTACGTGTCTTCGTCAGACATCACGTTTGAAGAAGCCGGCGATGGTGGTTCTGCTGGTCGTCTTGAGATAGCAAACGGCGGCGGTATCTATACGTCTGTCGACACGATCCTTGACAATGCAGGTAATGGAGATTCAGGTCTTGTTTTCGACAAGGCTGAAGGATCCGAGTTTGAGGTTCAAATTAGCGGAACGGTGAGCGCTGAAGAAGACGAAAACGGGAAATCCCAGCTCGATCAAATTCGCGACATCATCGGTGATTCGTCGTCACTTGTGGTTGATCACATCGAAGGTCTTGACGAAGGCGTAATCATTGATAAAGACCAATTGAAGGACGAATACTCCAGCGCTGTCGTTGGTGACGCCGTCATTGACGTCAGTGGCGAAGGCGATAACAGCCTTGGCTTCGGTGGCGGCGGATCGATTATGGTCGATCAAAATAAAGACGGAAACGGTCAACTCACAATTAAGAACCCCGCGGATGGTGAAGCCAATACCGGCGTGGTCATCACCGGTTCGGAAACCGATCCGAGCAAGGAGATTGTTGTTGGCGCTGGTGCAGATGCCGACAACAATGGACAGCCGGATCCCGTCACAGACGGAAAGTATGACATTGCTCTTGAAGACGGCGCTGATCTGACGCTCGGCAAGGACGGCTCAGCCGGCGGCACGCTTTCGGGTAACATTACTGCGACGACCTCAGGGGACAACGAAGGCCAATCTTCCGATGTAACGGTCAACGGCGGCAACTTTACGGTTGAAGGAAGCATCGACCTGACGCATCCGAACGATCAGGCCGGCGATGATGGCGACATCATCATCCGCGACCACAACACTAGTAATCCGGATGCAGAAAACGGCCTTACCGTTGTCGGTGACGTCAATGCAGGCAATCTTGAGATGGGCGGCGGCGACACGAATTTCGATGTCAACGGTAAGCTCGATCTCTCCGGGAATGCAACGCTGGCCGGCAACGCCGACATGGACATTGTCGGTGGAATGAACGTTGACGGTGACCTTGATCTCTCCGGCACTTCAAGTCTGGGCAAGGGTGAGCAGTCCAGCGAAGGCTCCGATGCCGACCTGACGGTTAAAGGCAACCTTGATATCACCGACAGTGCAAACGTGGATCGCGATAGCGTGGATGTAAACGGCAACGCGCACATCAATGGCAATGGCGGTCTGAAAACCGAAGGCAATTTCGATGTGGCCGGTGAATTGCAGATTGGAACAGGGACGGACATCCAGGGCGGCGAAACCAACGGAGGTAACCCGAACGTCAATGTTTCCGGCGGCAATTTGACGACAGGCACGCCCGGTAGCAATGGCGAAGTTTCCTCCGGCGACCTCACTGTTGGTCAGGGTACGGTCACTGTAACCGGTGAGGCAGATTCCGACTCCGAAGGCAATATCATGATTGGCAGTACGGAAGAGGGTGGTCTTGGCGGCAATCTTGTTGTAGGTAACAACAATGATGCTCTAAAGACGCCGGCAAATGTTTCGGCTGACAACAACATCACCGTTAGCAACGGCAATGCCACGATCTATGACAACGGGCATGTTTCTGCGGGCGGTTCGTTTGACGTTGCTGGAACGGGTGAAGATGGCGGCAACGCTAAGATTGAAGGCAGCTTGACCGCCAACGATGCCGATATTGTCAACAACCTCATAATCGGCAAGGAGGACGGAGGTTCGCGCGAGCCCAACGGTTCCTTTGTGACCGATGGTTCAACCACTGTCGGTGGTAACGTGACTGTCAACGATAACGGTGAGCTCTCGGTCGGCATGAATCCGTCTCAAGCCGATGAGGTCAACCTTACGGTTGGCGGTTCGTTTACCACAGGAACAGACTCCAACGTGGACATCGGTGGTGATCTTTCCGTTACCGGTTCAGCTCAAATTGCAGGTTCAGTGGATGTTGACGGCAAGGGTACGTTTAGTAGCGATCTGAAGATTGCCGACGGCGGTCATTACAACGACGAGAGTGGAAATGACTTTGTCCTTGGTGATGACGAGATTGAAACCGCAGTCTCCGGCAATTTGATCGTGGGAGAACCGGCTCCTGAAGGTGAAGACGATCGTATCGGCGCTACAGCTAATCTTGGCGATGTGACGGTTTCCGGCAAGACGGAACTCAACAAGGGGACAATAACTGCGGGTGATTTCACCGGCCAGGGCGACTTCAAGGCCAATGCAGGCAGCAACTTTACGGCTCAGGGCGACCTGCAGCTGGGCGAGGAAGGCGGTTCCGAAGCTGACCTGATCGTCGACGGAGGCTTGGTATCGGCAGAAGCTGTCGGAGAAGGTGCCGACGCGAAGGGCGGCAACATTGATGTAGCCGGCAACATTTCGGTTAACAGCAATGGTTCCGTCTCTGCCGACGGTGGCATCAATGCCGACGGTTATGTTGACGTATCCTCCGGATTGCTTACGGCCGATGGCAAGCTCACCGTCAGTGGAAGCAATGATGCTGGACTGGGTCTTATTGTTGGCGATGAAGATGCCCAACCGAGTGAAGATGGTTCCTATGACAAGACATCCTCTGTAACAGTGGGGTCGGTCGCAGCCAAGAATAAGACTCAGATTTGGGGCAACGGCACATTAACGGTTGGCGGCGAGGCGCAATTCACCGGCGGCTTAGCGATGGGGCCAGGTGCAGACTATGTCAACAATTCGGACGAGCAGACGACTGTTGGAGGTGCCAAGGGAGGCCTTACGCTTGACGCCGGCGCTTCTGTCGTAACCAACGGCTCATTTGTTCTGGGCGAAGGGATCGGCAACAAGGTTGGCACGAGAGAATCTTCGGAAAGTGGAACCCTTAACGGCACCATCTCGGCCGGTTCTATTGACTTTGGTAGCTATGAAAACGCCTCTAACCAGGACACGATCACTTTTGAAGGTGGTTCAACCGGTACGGGTGACGCTGCCTCCCGCTTCGAAGCCGGCTTTGAAACCGGCAGTCTGACGGGCAACGTGGCTCTGAGTAACGGCGCCAATGCTGTCTTGACTCCTGGCGCTGATGGCAGTGCTCCGACTGTCAACGGATTCATCACCGTTAACGCCGGTAGTGAAGCCGATCAAAAGTTCGGCAACACGCTGACCACCAATTCAACTAACAAGGGGGTTTACTCGGGGGCTGACGTTGAGCAAGGCAACAGCTACGATGCCGTGATCAACCTGGATTCGTCGATCCAATTCACTGGCGACAGTTCCGGCTTGATTGTCGGTGACGTCACCGGCGATCATACGACTAGCGGCTCCGGCGTTTACTTTGGCGACAATTCAACGTTGGTCATCGACGCATCGAACATGACTTCCGGTTCGGCTTTGTTTGCTGACAGTGACGGCAAGAGCCTTGGTATTGACTATGTTGGTGCTGACGAAGGGTCTGTTTCGGTCGATCTCTCCGGCTGGTTGATGGGCACGAGCGGCTCGCTGGCATTTGACGTGGCTGAAGGAGACGAAGACAAATTCGAGTTCACCAGTAGCAATGTTCTGCAAGGTTTTGAGGTCAGCGACGGACAAATCTCAATGCAGGTCAAGAGCATTGAAGAGGTGACCGACGGTACGCTTGACGGAGACCTTCAGGATGTTGTGCACAATGTCACGGCCAACGGCGGCAACAACTATGTCAGCCGGGCGTTCAATGCTCTCTTCAGTTCCGGAACCGGCGCATACGGCACGCTGACCGAGGACGGTAAGTTCACTTTGACCGGCACCGGCAACCAGGCCGCCCGTGAGATCGCCACATTCCCGGTGACAGCGGGTGCCTTTAACGCCACATACGACTATCTGACGGAATTCAACCGTGCTGTTGAGAGCCGAGCTCAGCAAAAGCGTATCGGTGACGCAAACAACGCCGTGTGGGCGCAGGTGATTGCCACCTACAACAAGAGCGATGAGCTCTTTAGCGACGCCTCGGGCTACAAGGCCGATCTTTACGGCGGTGTGCTCGGCACTGACGTGCGTCTTGGCAACGGCACCTTGATCGGCGGCGCTCTTACCGTCGGTACGGGTGACATTGAGAGTCGAGGTGCTGTGATCGGCACGAAGAATGACGCAACGTTCTACGGTTTGTCGGTTTATGCGCAGCATGACATCGGGCTGATGTCACTCAAGGGCGACGTGACGTACCTGAGAACCGAAAACGACATTGCCGGCACCTTTGAAGGCGTCAATATGGGCGGCTCCATGGACAGTGATGCCGTTTCGTTGGGTGTTCGCGCTGAGTTTGCAGCTTATTCGAGCGATACGTTTGAGGTAAAGCCGCATATCGGTTTGCGCTACACCAACTATTCGTTTGACGACTACAACGGCACGGAAATTGATGATGTCAATGCGCTTGAAGCGCCGATTGGCGTTGCATTCTCCGGCAAGGTACAAGCCAAGGGCGGCTGGACGGTTGTTCCCGAACTTGATCTGTCGGTCGTGCCGCAGTTGGGCGACAAGGAGGCATCGGTTGTGAACGCCGGTGCCGCGGTTGATCAGCGCGTGCTCGAAGGCGCGGTCTTCAACGCGAAGATCGGTCTGGGCATGCAAAAAGACAACTTCACATTCGGCGCCAACTTCCAGCACGGTGCCGGTGGCTTCAGTCGCAACAACAATGCGTTCCAGGCGTTTGCTCGCTGGACGTTCTGATAACGGATAAGCGGCGGAACTTCAGCCGCCGCTTTCTTAAAAGATAAAACAGGCATATGCCGTCTCTCTCGACCCAAGACAGGGTAGGAGAGACGGCGACTTTTTGTGTCTGCTTTTCAAGTTTCTGATTTTGCTATCAATTCTCAAATGAGTGAATCACTTAATGCAGCTTCCGAAATGGGAGTCAATGTAGACGCTGTGGTTTCCATGGTTTCTTCCGTCGAACTCGATTGGATTCGGGAGTTTTTTTCCATTTCCGTGCTTTATCAAGTGTTGGCCATTGCCGTGGTGGCACTGATTGCCCATTACGCTTCCCGTACTTTGGGCGTTCGTTTACAGGCCATTGCGGTCAATCTTTCCGTCGGCGGAGACAAATGGCTGCCGCGTTGTTGGATTTTCCTGCTGGACCTGTCGCGAGCCGTTCTCTTCTCATTTACGGCGGCTTTGCTTTTGTCCCTGGTTGTGACGTTCTTGCATTCGACAGAATTGGTTCAGCAGGGAACCCGACTGGTGTTGGTGCGCGTTGCCTATCAGATCTTTTACGCCTGGGCATTGCTGCTTGTGATCCTGCGTTTTGTCGAAGCCATCTTTGGGGCTAAAACGCTTGGCGTCGGCATGAGAAAAGCAATCTACGGCGTGTTCTGGACGCTTGCCGTGCTCGAAATAGTCGGAGTATTGCCTGAAGTTGTTCAGATGATGAAAAACTACACGCTTCCGATCGGTTCGGACAAATTCACAATCTGGACGCTTTTTGTCGGCATCATCACCGTTTTGGTGACGATGGGACTGGCAAGTCGCCTGGCTGACGTCTGTGAGCGAGCCATCCTCAAAATGGATGATCTTGAAATGAATCTGCGCGTGGTGTTCGCTCGTATTGCTCGCGTCAGTCTGTTGATCATGGCCCTTTTGTTTGCGCTTTCCAGCGTCGGTATTGATCTCACGATTTTGTCGGTGGTCGGCGGCGCCGTGGGCGTTGGCGTGGGCTTTGGCATGCAGAAGATTGCCTCCAATTACATTTCAGGCTTCATCATTCTGTTCGACCGCTCCGTCAAGCTCGGCGACCTGGTGCAGGTAAGCGGTTTTACCGGGGTGATCACGCAGATCAATACGCGATATTCGGTGATCCGCAGTTCGGCAGGACAGGAACTGATTGTTCCGAATGAGAATTTTGTGACCGGAACCGTCATGAACTATTCGCTGACCGAACGAGAAAGCGCTACGAATCTTGAAATCTCCTGCGCTTATGAAAGCGACATTGATCGCGCACTTGAAATCTTCACCGAATGCATCAAGAAGCAGCCCAGAGTGCTTAAAACCAAGGAGCCTTGGGTGGTGGTGTCGGATTTGGCCGCAAGCGGCGTCACTCTCAAGTCAGGCTTTTGGGTGACGAATCCTGAAAACGGAACAGCTGTTCTGAAAAGCAATATCTTGCGTGATGTCCTCAAGCGCTTTGCTGAGGAGGGAATTGAAATCCCGTACAACAAGCTTGATCTAATGGTCAAGAACGCGGAAGGAATTGCTACAAAGACCGTCTAGAATGGCGAGTTCTCTCTCCGACCTAGGCGATTTCGTCGGGATACCACGGGGGCCTGTGAAATTGTTCGCAGGCCAAAATTGTTTGGAGAACTAACGCATCATGAAAAAGACACTCACCACAGCCGCGGTTTTGTCCGCACTCTCCTGCGTAGCCTCCGCAACGGAAGTGACGCTCTACGGCGTCATCGACACGGGCTTTACCTATCAGCACACCGAAGGCGGCGACGATTCGTTTGCCATGACGAGCGGCAACTACGCCGGTCCCCGTTTCGGGTTTAAGGGCACCGAAGATCTGGGCGACAATTTGACGCTCGGTTTTGTTTTGGAAGCCGGTTTCAACAGCGACACCGGTGCGCAGGGGGAGGACGGCAAGATCTTCAACCGTGAATCGCAGATTTATCTCTCGGGCGACTGGGGAACGCTCGGTTTCGGTCGTGTCGGCGGTTTTTCGTCCGGTATGAGCTCTCTGTCCTGGTATTGGGACTTCGAACCGTTTGAAACCGGTTACGTCGATGCCGGTATCCAGGCCTCTCAGGTCAACGTCTGGAACGTGCACAGCAACACGATCTACTACGTGTCTCCGACGTTTGCGGGTGCCAAGCTCGGCGTGCAGTATTCGCTCACGAACGAAGCCGACGACGAAGACGTTCGCTGGGTCAACAACAGCAAGTGGCTCAATGTGGCGCTGCGCTGGGACGGCAGCAACGTCAAGGTAATCGGTGCGGTTGAAGCCGAGTTCTACGGTGACAGTTCCGAGTACTACGGAACGGATTACGATACGAAGAACTGGGAAGATGCCTTCAGCTATAAGCTTGCTGCCACATGGACGCCGGGGGGCGGTGCCACGACGCTCTATGCGGGCTTGAACTACTTCACCAACAACCGCCGCATGAGCGACGCCAACTGGAACGAAGACGACTTCGATTCGGATCTCCTGAAGACGAGCTCGGACGCGTACGATGCGATTTCCGGATTCTTGGGTGTCCGCTACACCGTGGGTTCGGCCAATTGGCTTGCTCAGGTGCAGTACCAGGACGGCGAGTTCGAGGGAGCACCGTCAGGTCAGGACGGCGACTTCAAGCGTTACGCCGTGGGTCTGGGCTGCCACTACTATTTCAGCAACCGCACGATGGGCTACGCTGTCGTCTCTTGGGCTAAGGGCGAAGGCTGGCTCAACAAAGATGAAAACACCACGAACCGTACGGCTGCCTCGATTGGTTTGACGCACTCATTTTGATTGTCAGTGACGGCAGCAGTTGCCGCATTTGACATGGTTTCATGCCGAAGGTGCATCTGCCTGAACTCCGCTTTACATGCTCCCTACACGGAAGACGCGAGGGGGCTCGCGGAG
>ERZ1673700.701-NODE-701-length-40243-cov-6.655818_pt1 | contig 40243 bp, 40 predicted proteins | sample MGYA00580230_ERZ1673700 | MGnify/ENA primary metagenome ERZ1673700 (study PRJEB41218, sample SAMN15661782) | gut metagenome | host: Homo sapiens | place: Canada: London | collected 2015-08-20/2019-03-30 | study: EMG produced TPA metagenomics assembly of...
GAAATAGATGGAGATATGGGAGATTCTCATATGGGACTTCAAGCAAGATTAATGTCACAAGCATTAAGAAAATTAGCAGGAGCAATAAACAAATCTAAAACAGTATTAATATTTATAAATCAATTAAGAGAAAAAATAGGAGTAATGTTTGGAAATCCTGAAACAACAACTGGTGGTAGAGCACTAAAATTTTATGCATCAGTTAGAATGGATATAAGAAAAGTAGAAAATATAAAACAAGATGGACAAGTTATAGGAAACAGAGTAAGAGTAAAAGTTATAAAAAATAAAGTAGCTCCACCATTCAGAGAAGCTGAATTTGATGTTCTATATGGAAAAGGAATATCAAAAGAAGGAAACATTTTTGACATGGCTGTAAACCTAGAAATAATAGACAAAAGTGGTTCTTGGTTTAGTTATAATGGAGAAAGAATTGGTCAAGGTAGAGAAAATGCAAAAAGATATCTAGTAGATAGACCAGAACTTCTTGCAGAAGTAGAAAAAAAGGTAAGAGACAATTTTGCGAAAGCATTTGAACAAAGTTTAGGAGAAGAATTACCAGAAGACAAAGAAGAAACTGAGGAACCAGAAGAATAATAAACAATTAAAATGGCAAGTTATATTGCCATTTTTTGCTATATTATATTTAATTTACTTGATATTTTTCTAGGATAATAGTAAAATAATTATGGAAGGAATGAGTTTTAGAATGAATAAAAAATGGCAAATATATCAAGTAAATAGCGAAGAAGTAGAAGAATTGCAAAAAAAATATAATATAAACAAAATATTAGCTATAATTTTATCTAATAGAGGAATTGTAGAAGAAGAGCAAATAAATAAATTTTTAAGTCCAAAAAGAAATGATTTTTATGATCCATATGGAATGCCAGATATGGAAATTGCGGTAAATAGAATCTTAAAAGCAATAGATGATCAAGAAAAAACAATAATATATGGGGATTATGATGTTGATGGAATAACAAGTGTTACAGTATTAAAAAGTTTTCTAGAAGAAAGAGGACTAAATGTTGGAGTATATATTCCAAACAGATTAGATGAAGGATATGGGTTAAATAAAAATGCAGTAGAAAAAATAGCAAAAGAAGGATATAAATTAATGATAACTGTAGATTGTGGAATATCAGCAGTTGAAGAAGTACAATATGCAACAGAATTAGGAATAGAGACAATTGTAACAGACCATCATGAACCAGGTGATGAGATTCCAAAAGCACTAGCAGTAGTTGATGCAAAAAGAAAAGATAATCAATATCAATGTAGAAATTTAGCAGGAGTTGGAGTGGTATTTAAATTAATACAAGCAATATCTATGAGAACAGGATTAGAAGAGAAAGAATATTTAAAATATTTAGACATAGTATGTTTAGGAACAATTTCAGATATAGTTCCGTTAACTGACGAAAATAGAGTAATAGTGAAATTAGGATTAAAATTAGTGCAACAAACTAAGAATTTAGGATTAAAAGCAATCTTACAATCAACAGGATATAACAAGATAGATTCAATAGCAATATCTTTTGGAGTTGCACCTAGAATAAATGCATGTGGAAGAATGGGACATCAAGAAGATGCATTAAACTTATTTTTATCTAAAGATATAAATGATGTAAATGAATTATCAGCTAAATTAAACCAATATAATAAAGAGAGACAAGAAATAGAGAAAAATATATTTGCAGAAGCGGTAAAACAAATAGAAAGAGACAATTTAGAAAATAATACTACAATTACATTATTAGGAAAGAATTGGCACCATGGAGTAATTGGAATAGTAGCATCTAAAATAACAGAAATGTATTATAAGCCAAGTATTTTATTATGCGAAGAAGATGGAATAGGTAAAGGATCTGGAAGAAGTATACCAGGATTTGATTTATACGAAACATTAACAGAATGTAAAGATTCGATTGACAGATTTGGTGGACACGAGATGGCTGTTGGAATAACAATAGACAAAGAAAAATTTGAAGAATTTAGAGAAAAATTTGAAGAAAAAGCAAAAGAAAAACATATAGAAGAGATTATTCCAATATTAAAAATAGATTCACAACTAAGTTTAGATGAAATAGATAAACAAACTGTTGATAGTTTAAAAGCAATTGAACCATTTGGAGAAGAAAACAAAAATCCATTATTTTTATTCAAGAATTTAAAAATAGATTCAATAAGAGCATTAACAGAAGGAAAACATTTAAAACTTACAGTAAAAGAAAATAAAAACATAGTAAATGCAATTGGATTTAACCTAGGAACATTAGCAAATGAATACAAAATTGGAGATAAAGTAGATATTGTAGGAAATCTTGAAATGAACAGTTTTAATGGAGTTGATAGTATCCAAATAAACATAAAAGATATAATGAAATCTTTGTAATTGTCATTCAAAAGGGGGAGTGAGTATGACGAAAAATTACACAATAAAAGATATAACTGATAAGGTGAAAAAAAACAAAAGATGGGCTGACATCAAATTAATACAAAAAGCATATAACTATGCCGTACAAAAACACGGAGACCAAAAGAGAAAATCTGGTGAGCCATATATAATTCATCCAACAAATGTGGCATATACAATTGCAGAATTAGGGCTTGATGAACAGACAATTTGTGCTGCACTTTTACATGATGTTGTAGAAGATACAGATGCAACATATGATGATATAAAAAACGAATTTGGCCCTGAAGTTGCAGAAATGGTAGATGGTGTTACAAAATTAAAATTAATTCAACATGCATCAATAGAAGAGAATCAAGTAGAAAATTATAGAAAAATGTTTCTTGCAATGGGAAAAGACATAAGAGTAATCATAATAAAATTAGCAGACAGATTGCATAATATGAGGACTTTAGAGTTTTTAAGAAGAGATAGACAAATCGCCATAGCAAAAGAAACTATGCAGTTATATGCACCACTAGCAAATAGATTAGGTTTCTATTCTATGAAATGGGAATTAGAAGATTTAGCATTTAAGTATTTATATCCAGAAGAATATGGAGAATTAATTAAAGGTATAGAACAAAAAAGAGAAGAAAGATTAAAATTTATTGAAAAGATAATGGCAGATATAAGAGTTCAGCTAAAAAAACAACATATAGAAGCGGAAGTAACAGGAAGAGCAAAACACTTATACAGTATATATAGAAAAATGCAAAGAGACAATAAAACACTTGAACAAATCTATGACTTATTTGCACTGAGAATAATTGTAAATTCAGTAAAAGATTGCTATACAGCATTAGGTGTAGTGCATGAAATGTATACACCAATGCCAGGTAGATTTAAAGACTATATAGCAGTACCAAAAGCAAACATGTATCAATCAATACATACAACACTTCTTGGAGAAAAGGGAACACCATTCGAAGTTCAAATTCGTACATGGGATATGCACAGAATTGCAGAATATGGTATTGCTGCACATTGGGCATATAAAGAAGCAAATTATGGAAGTAAAAAAGGACAACAAATAGTAAGAGTACAAGATGACAAACTTGCTTGGTTAAGAGAAAGCTTAGAATGGCAACAAGAAATGCAAGATCCTCAACAATTCTTAGAAACATTAAAAACAGAGTTATTCGAAGATGAAGTATATGTATTTACACCAAAAGGTGCAATAAAAGTTTTGCCAAAAGGTGCAACACCAATAGATTTTGCATATAGCATACATGCAGAAATTGGTAATCATATGACAGGTGCCAAAATAAATAGTAAAATGGTACCAATAATAACTCAAATAAAGAATGGAGATATAGTAGAAATACTAACATCTGACAATTCAAAAGGTCCAAGCATGGACTGGCTTAAATTTGTTAAAAGCTCATCAGCCAGAAATAGAATAATGTCATGGTTCAAAAAAGAGAAAAAAGAAGAGAACATAGAAAAGGGTAAAGATTCAATAGAAAGAGAACTTAAAAGAATAGGAATGACATATGAAGAACTATTTAAAACAGAATATATAAATCCAATGCTTGAAAGATACAAATACAAAAATCTTGAAGAAATGTATGCAGCAGTTGGCTTTGGAGCAATAACCGCGACTAAAATAATTGCAAGAATGTTAATTGAATATAGAAAAGAACACAAAGAAGAACAAATTATAGAAGAAAAAATAGAAGAATTAGCAACTGCAAAACGTAATAATATAAAACCATCGGATTCAGGAATTATAGTAAAAGGAATAGATAATTGTTTAGTAAAACTTTCTAAATGTTGCAACCCACTTCCAGGAGATGAAATAATAGGATATATTACTAAAGGACGAGGAGTATCAGTACATAGAAAAGACTGTGTAAATGTAAATGAATTATTAAAAGAAGAAAACAGAATAATAGATGTTCAATGGTGTAATCAAGAAAAGGTAATTTATACTGTTGAAATAGAAATTTTTGCTAATGATAGAAATGGACTTTTAGCAGATATTGTTCAAAAAATAAATGAATCGAAAGCAAAACTACTAGGAGTAAATGCCAGAGCAACAAAGGAAAGAGTTGCAGTAACAGAAGTTACACTTGAAGTTGATAGTCTAGAAGGACTAAATAAAATAATTAGAGAGCTTAGAAAAATTGATAGTGTATATGAAGTAAACAGAAAAAAATAGAATGATAGAATGGTAGTGCACAAGCATCACCAGAACAAACAAACTTTACAGTAGAATTTTCAGGAACACCAACAGTTTCTGATTCAAGTAAAGTAGTAGCTGTATTAAATCAACAAAATAAATTAAAAGCTACAATGAATGTTAATGGATTAACAGCAAAAGGTGATACAGCAACAGCAACATACACAATTGCAAACACAAGTGCAGACTTATCAGCAGTATTATCTGCAACAACATCAAATACAAATGATGAATTTTTCAAAGTAACACAAAACATTGCAAAAGGTACAGTTGCAGCTGGAGATTCAACAACAATAACAGTAACAGTAGAATTAATCAAAACACCTATAACACAAGACGAAGAAACAACAATAGGTGTAGATATCACAGCAGAACCACAACAACCAAATGCATAATAAAAAACAAAAATCAAGAAGGTGATAATAGTTGACTAAGAAAATAAAAATCTTGGCCAACTATTATTGCTTTTTTCAAAGTGTTATAGTAAAATTAACTCAAATAGCGAAAAAGTGCACGGAAAAAAAGCGTTTTAAAGTGTGCAATTTTGCACCGAAAAAAAGCGATCTCACGTGTGCAAGGGGAGGAACATATGAGAAGGAAAAACTTATTATTATTATTTGCTCTATTAGCAGCAACAATATTTATGGCAATAGGATATGCATCTGTAAATTCGATAACAGGAGAGATAAGTGGAAAAGCTACTGCAAAATTACAAGATGATGTATTTATAACAAATGTTGAATATGAAAGTGATAATGATGCAGTATTAAGTTCATCGAATATACAAAATTATGTAGGAACAATGATGAAAAGTACAATTAAGTTATCTGATACAAATGCAGATTCTAGCATAACATATAAAGTTACAGTATATAATAGTTAAGATGAAGATGTACCATTCACAGAAGTAATCTATGGAAACGAATTTTATGATAATGAAAACATTGTTTTTGAGCTAAGTGGTTTTACAATTGGACAGACAATAGGTCCAAAAGAGACTAAAGATATATTAATAACTTTTAAATATAAAGATGGAACAATACCTGATAACCAAACATTAAATTCATATTTGAATTTTAAATTAAAAGTTCCTAATAGAATAATGGCTGTTAATAATTGGCCAAATGCAACAGATAAATTCTTAACAGGAACTGTAACTAGAGAAAAGATTGAAAAAGTAAGTTTTAAAAAAGGAAAAGAACCAGAAACAACAGTTATATCTAAATTTGATGCATCTGAAAAACAAGATGAAAGTATTATAGGATATTATACTGATACAGATAATAATGGATTATATGAACTTACATTTATGAGTGATGATATTATATATACTAATAAAAATGCTCGATATATGTTTGGACTAATGGGAAATTTGATTAATATTGATTTTGATAATTTTAGTACATTAGGGACAAAAAGTTTTTATGAATTTCTCGTTTATTGTGTAAAACTGCCTAATATAGATTTTAGTAAATTTGATACAAGTAAGACAGAGAACATGAGTTATATGTTTGATAATTGTACAAATTTAAATAAAATAGATTTAAGTAACATTGAGACACAAAATGTAACTAATATGGGAGGAATGTTTAATTACTGTAAAAATTTGACTGAACTTAATCTTAGAAATTTTGATACCAGTAGAGTAATATACATGGACTCGATGTTTTATGGTTGTAATCAATTAACGAGTTTGGATTTAAGCAATTTTGATACGAGTAATGTAATTGGTATGTCAAATATGTTTTCTTATTGTTCAAAGTTAACGAGTTTGAATTTAAACAATTTTGATACAAGTAATGTAACAAATATGAGAAATATGTTTTATACATGTAATAACTTGACAACAATAAAATTAAATAGCTTTAAGACTTCTAAAGTTGAAAATATGTCATATATGTTTGCATATTCTAACATAACAAATTTAGATTTAAGTAATTTTGATATGAGGAATGTAAAAAGTGCAAGTGATATGTTTCACTATTGTAGTAATCTAATGAATTTGAATACAACTAATTGGAATTTAGAAAATGTTACAGATACAAGTAGGATGTTTTATCAATGTAATAAATTAACTGCATTAGACATGAGTACATGGGGATTAAGCAAAGTTACAAATGCAACTAGTATGTTCGAAGAATGTACATCATTAACAGAATTAAACACGGCAAATTTAGATTTATCAAGTGTAACATCTGCTTCAGAAATGTTTTATAATTGTAATCAATTAGTTACATTAGATACAAGCACTTGGGGAATGAACAAAGTGACAAATGTAACTTCAATGTTTGAAAAATGCAGTTCATTAACAGAATTAAATACAACTAATTGGAATTTATCACAGGTAACAACAGCAAATGGAATGTTTAGTTCATGTAGCAAATTGGCAACATTGGATGTTACAAATTGGAAAATGAACAATGCCACAAATATAAGATATATGTTTTCTGAATGTAACGCATTACAAACATTAAATGTAAACTCTTGGGATACAGGCAAAGCAGTAGACATGAGGTATATGTTCTCTGGTTGCACAAGTTTAACTGGCTTAGAAGTAAGCGAGTGGAACACAAGTAGTGCAACCAATATGAATTATATGTTTAATGGTTGCAGTAAATTGACAGAATTAGATTTAAGTAAATGGAACACGAGTAAAGCAAAAGATATGTCAGGAATGTTTAGTGGATGTTCAGGCTTAACCAAATTAGATGTATCTAATTTTGACACTTCAAATGTTATATATTGGGGAGAAATGTTTAGAAATTGCAAAAAATTGCAAACATTAGATGTAAGCAAATTTAATACAAGTAAAGCAAATGCATTTAATGAACTGTTTTATGGTTGTAATTCTTTAACAGAACTGGATGTATCAAATTTTGATACTTCAAATGCAACAGGAATGAGAAATATGTTTTTTGAATGTAAAAGTTTAACAACAATAGATGTATCTCATTTTAATACAAGCAAAGTTACATATATGCCTAACATGTTTCAAGACTGTGGTGCATTAACTCAATTAGATGTAAGTAATTTTGATACTAGTAAAGTTGATAATATGGCTCAAATGTTTAGAGGTTTGCGAAGCTTAACTGAATTAGATGTAAGCAAATTTGATACAAGCAGTTTGAAAGTTGCTAATTTTATGTTTGTAGGAGATTATAAATTAAAAAAATTAGATGTAAGTAACTGGAATACGTCAAAATTAGAAAGTGCATTAGGAATATTTCAAGATTGCTCAGGATTAACAGAAATAGATGTGGCTAAATGGGATACTAATAATTTAACTTGTTCACAAGCAATGTTTAATTTTTGTTCAGGATTAAATGTTTTAGACCTTAGTAATTTTAACACAAGCAAAGTAACAGACTTTAGATGGATGTTTAATGGTTGTTACAATTTAACAACTATATATGTAAAAGAATATGATTCTGAAACAGATACAGGATGGACAACCAAATCTGCAAATTCTTCATACAATACTACAAGTATGTTTGAAAATGATAGTAAATTAGTAGGAGGAAATGGAACAACATATGATGCAAACAAAAGAACAATAGAATATGCAACCATAGATACAGCAGAAACACCAGGATATTTTACAAATATAAATGATAAACCAACAGGATAAGAGGGAGAGAAAATGATATTAAAAGTACTAAAGATTGAAACTTGGATAGGAGATGCAACAAATTGTTACATTGTTCAAGATGAAAAATCAAAAGAAACAATGGTAATAGACCCAGCAGGAGATGTGGACAAAATAATAGAAATGCTTGATATATTGCAAGCAAAATTGAAATATATATATTTAACACATTGTCATGGTGACCATATAGGTGGAGTGAAAGAACTTAAAGAAAGATATGGTGGAACAATTGTTGCACAAAGGGCAGCAGCAGAAAACTTACGAGATTCAAATATAAATTTAACCACATATATAGGAAATAAAGGCTTAACAATAGAAGTTGATGCAAGAGTGGATGATGAAGATTTATTACATTTAGGAGAATTAGAATTCAAGGTAATCCATACGCCAGGACACACATCTGGCGGTTCTTGCCTTTATTGTGAGCAAGAAAAATTATTGCTTTCAGGAGATACATTATTTAGAGGCACATGGGGAAGAACTGATGTACCAACAGGTGACTTTGAAGCAGTAATAAAATCAATAACTAAAAAATTAATGATTTTACCAGATGAAACAATAGTATATCCAGGTCATGGAAAAAGCACGATGATAAGGGAAGAAAAGCCAATCTATTTAGAATTAAAACCAAGATTATTATAAAATTGTTCTATTATTGAAACAATAAACATATATTATATATAGGAGTATTGGGACAAGGAGAAAAATATGTTTAATGTTACAATAATAAATATAAAAAAATCAATATTTCAGATAGCGATATTTATAAGTATTATAGTGATTTTATTTGTTGCGACTAAAATGATAAAAAAATTTAGTACAAATCAAATTTTACAAATAGATTTATCAGAGCAATTAGTGAAATGCTTAAATAGTGAAATACCGGCAATTGCGACAACAAATAATCGAGCAGAAAATGTTATAAAAGAAGATGGAGAAGAAGAGATTTCTTTTTCAGATAGAATATTAAATATAGAGTTGTCAAAATTAGAAAATATAGAAAAGCAAGAAGAGACTAAACAAACAGTAGAAGAGGAAGAAAATCATGAAGAATCTAATAGTGAGTCAAAAGAAGACAATCAACTAGCACAAGAAACGCAACAAGTAGCAACAAAGCTTGCAACAGAGATTGTAACACAAAACCCTATAAATGAAAGTCATAATGTTGAATGCAATGGAGTAAAAATAAAAAACGAAACAGAATTTGAAATAAATGATTCAATATTAAATACGGAACTTAACATAAATAAAAATAATATTATAATTTTCCATACGCATACATGTGAGAGTTATACACCAACAGAACAATACAATTATGAGCAAACAGGTAATTATAGGACGACAGACCTGAATTATTCAGTTGCAAGAGTTGGAGATGAATTGGCTAATTATTTAATAGGGTATGGATTTAGTGTGGTACATGATAAAACTTATCATGATTATCCGGCATATACAGGCTCATATACAAGGTCAAAGAAAACAGTTGAAGGAATATTGCAGTCAAATCCAACAGATATAATAATAGACTTACATAGAGATGCAATTGGAAGTAAAAGCAATTATGACCCAAGTGTAAAAATTGGAGATGATGTAGCAGCACAGTTAATGTTTGTTATAGGAACAAATGGTGGTGGATTATATCATCCTAATTGGGGTTCTAACTTGAAATTTGCAATTGAATTTCAAGCAAAAGCAAATGAGATGTATCCAGGATTATTTAAAACAATGATTGTAAGAAATTCTAGATATAATCAAAATTTAGGAAAAGCAGCTTGCATAATTGAAGTTGGGTCAACAGGAAATACACTTGAACAATGTATAAATAGTATGAAATATCTTTCAAAAGTATTTGAAGAATATAGAGAACAAAAGCGGATACTAATAACATTGACACCTATTAGAACATTTTAAAGTCCGCGTCTTTGTTCGAGCGCGAAATTTGCTTTGCAAATTTCTGTGCATTGTTATTTTTATATTATAGGAAATTCGAAGAATTTTCCTATAATATAAAATAAAGGAACCATAGAATAAATTAATTGGTCCCTTTATTTTGATAATATGCACATTCAGAATTTGTACATAAATTTGAAAAAGAAATAATATCATAAGAACATTTTCCATCAATTTGATAAATACAATTTAAAGAACAATTGATATTAGTCAAAGATATCACCTCTTAATAAATATTATGTACAATTTTTTTTATAATATTCACAAAAGTTTTTAACACTACAGTTTTCACATAATGGCTTACGTGAATCGCAAGTTTTTCTGCCATGCCATATAAAAAGATGATTAATGTCTTTTAAAGAATCTTTTGGAAATATTTTTAATAAATCTTGCTCGATTTTTTCTGGGCCTTTTTCATGTGAAAGACCAATTCTATTAGAAACTCTTTTTACATGAGTATCTACTGCAATTCCATTCGCAATCCCAAAAGCTTCTAATAAAATTACATTAGCACTTTTTCTGCCAACACCAGCTAAAGTTAAAAGTTCATCCATTGTTTTTGGAACTTCACCATTAAATTTTTCCAGCACTTGTTTTGCACATAATTTTATGTTTTTTGCTTTATTTCTATAAAAACCACATGGATGTATAACTTCTTCAAGTTCTTTGATATCAATATCTGCAAAATTTTTTATTGTCGGACACCTTTTAAATAATTCAGGTGTTGTTTTGTTAACTCTTTCATCAGTACATTGTGCTGATAACATGACGGCTACAACAATCTGAAATGGTGTTTCAAAGTCTAAACTGCAAGTTGCATCTGGATAAGCTTCTTTTAGTATTTTTATAAAATTTGTTATATCATTCTTTTTCATTATTTTCACCATTTAAAAGTAAATCTATTATTTTTGGATAAATTGTATTTGCATTATTTTTCCAGCCGTCAGAGATTTGCTTTGCTCTTTCTCTTGAACCAGCAAAAGTTGAAATTTCAAATATGGTTTCATTTTTTTCAATTACTTTACATTTTACTGTGTAATTATTTTCGTCTTTTGGTATGTATTCAGTTACAATAGAAGATTCTTCTGCGATATTAGAAACTTCAGTTTTGAAGATATTATCAGCTTTTAGCTTTAATATGCCAGGTAATAATGATTTTGTAAGTGATAATGAGTTTTGACCATCTGATGTGATTTTAATAAATGTATCATCTTCTTTTGTAAAAGAACCAACTAAATTTGTATCTATTAAGTCAGTTAATAATTCTTGAAAATAAAAATAGTTGATATTATTAGCAGATGACACTATTTTGTATAAGTTGTCACTTTTAATTCCATCTGGAAGTTTATTTAATAAGTATAAAATCAATACTTTATTTTCAGCTAAGTCTGCAATAGATTTTTCCATAATGAGCCTCCTTGCTTAAAATTTCTAAGGATATTATATCACGGAAAGGAGTATTAGTAAAGAAAAAAATTTTTTGAAAAATATTGAGTATATACAACCATGTAATATTGTAACCAAAGGCACTATTGGTAATTAACAGTCTCTTGGGTGTACTAAGGAAAATTGTGTCAAAAAAAGTCGAATTGAATAAAATATAATAGCCTAATTTGAATGCAAAGAGGTGATAATATGCATGAAATAAAAAAAGGCGATATAGTTAGTAGAAATTCGTATGGAAATGACATAATTTTTAGTGTTGTAAGAATAATGAAAAATGAGACAAGAATAGCTCTACTAAAGGGGATTGATGTTAGGATTGAGGCAGATGCACCTTTAACCGACCTTCAAATAGTCAGTAGAGAAGAACAAATAAAAAGAGAAAAAGAATTAGAACAAAGAATATTAACTATGATAGAAAAGGAAAAGAAATCAAAAGATAATAGAAGAAAAGAAATTATTCATACAGGCAGAATATTACATTTGGATGGTGATAGAAAATATAGCGAAAAATCAAAAATGTATTATAGAAAAATGGGATTAAATGCAGTAGTAAGAAATATTCCGGAATACAAACAATCTCAAGTAATAAACAAATTATTAATGATATATAATCCAGATATTTTAGTAATAACTGGCCATGACCGGAATGATAAAAAATGGAACAAGATATAGAGATATATATAACTACAGAAACTCAAAGCATTTTATCCAAACAGTAAAAAAGGCAAGAAAATATGATGAAAAACATGGAGACAATTTAGTGATATTTGCAGGAGCATGCCAAAGTTATTTCGAAGCAATAATGGATGCAGGAGCAAATTTTGCGTCATCACCAGCACGAATATTGATAGACTTTTTAGATCCATTAATAGTAGCAAAAAATGTAGCAATTACTGATAAAAATAGATATGTAACAATAGATGATTTTGTAGATGAGTTAAGAGATGGAAAAAAGGGGGTAAATGGCTTCGGAGCAATAGGAAAACGAAATGTAATAATTTTGTAACAAAAATGTAACATAAATGTAATAAAAGAAAACAAAATGAATGAATGCCTTGAAACAAGCAGAATACATCAAGTCGACAATAAAATATTTACTTTGACAAAATTGCCTACAAATGTTATATTTGTAACATCATGAGCAAAGTAGGTGATTTAATGATTTGTAGAAATGATATTTCAACTTTAAAATCAGACATTAATGACAAAATTGGCCAAAAAATAATAGTAAAAGGTTCACTAGGAAGAAGCAAGGAATTTGCCAAAGAAGGTACGATAGAAAAAGCATATTCTAATCTATTTGTAGTAAAATATGAAGAAAATGATAGAACAGCATCATATACTTATACAGATTTGCTTACAAGAACTGTAGAGGTAGATGTATTTGATGGTGAAGATTATAGCCCATTATTACCGCCATCAGCAACAGAAATAAAAAGAAGAAAATTAAAAGAGCAGCTAATATAGTTGTTCTTTTTTAGTATTTTGGTATTGAAAAAAAGTGACTAATGTTATATATTTAATAGGAAAGGTGGTGTTAATATGACAATAAGAGAAGCATTAACAAAAGGAATGATAATATTAAAAAACAACAATATAGAAACTCCTAAGCTAAAAGCTAGGTTATTGCTACAATATATATTAAAAAAGCCAAGACAATATTTAATAGTTTATGATAATAAAGAAATAGATAAAAAAGAACAATGGGAGTATTTTGTTAATATAGAAAAGCTAACAAAAGGAGTACCATTACAACATATAACACATACACAAGAATTTATGAAAATGGACTTTTTTGTAAATGAAAATGTATTAATACCACGTCCAGATACAGAGATATTGGTAGAAGAGGTAATAAAGATAGCAAAAAAAATAGAAAAACCACGAATTTTGGATTTATGCACAGGAAGTGGAGCAATTGCAATATCTATAGCCAAAAATATACCAACAGCAGAAGTATATGCAATAGATATAAGCGAAAAAGCACTAGAAGTTGCAAAGAAGAATGCTAATAGATTAGATACTAATGTTAAATTTGTAAAATCAAATCTATTTAGCAATATAGGGAAAGTTAAATTTGATATAATTGTATCAAATCCACCATATATAAAAAAGGAAGATATAAAATTATTAAGTGAAGAAGTAAAAAATGAACCTATAATAGCATTAGACGGTGGATATGATGGCTTGGATTTTTATAGAAAAATTTCAAGTCAAGCAATAGATTATTTAAAATTCGGAAGCTATTTATGTTTTGAAATAGGTTATGACCAAAAAGAAGATGTTACAGAAATTATAAAAGATACCAAAAGATATAATGATATATATAGTAAAAAAGATTTATATGGAAATGATAGAATAATAATATCTAAAGTTAATTAAAGAGAGGTGAACTTATGTCATTTTCGTCAGAATTAAAAGAAGAAATAAGTAAAATAGAGAACTTAGCAAATAAAGAAGCTGTTAAATATGAATTAATTGGATATTTAACAAGTAGTAATATTACACATGAGAAAAATAAAATAAAATTTAGTACAGAAAACGAATACAATATTAATAGACTTTCAAGACTTCTAAGTAATATCGGAATAAATGATTATAATATTTTAATGCAAGGAAATTTATTTGTAATAACAGTAGACGAAAAGTATTTAAAAGAAATCGATAAAACAGAAGAACTAAATTTAGAACAAATAAAATGGATAATAAGAGGCACATATTTAGGCTCTGGCTCAATAAATAATCCAGAGAAAAAATATCATTTAGAAATAGGAATTAGAGATAAAAAAGAAGCAGGAAAAATAAAAGATGATTTAATCAAATATAATATAAAAAGCAATATTATTAAAAAAAACAATCAATATTCGATTTATATAAAAGATGGAGAAGAAATTTCAAAATTTTTAGCACTACTTGGAGCCAACAAAGCAGTATTAAAGTTTGAAGAAATAAGAGTTCAAAGGGAAATGAACAATAAAATAAATAGAATAGTAAATTGTGAAACTGCAAATTTGAACAAAACAATAAATGCTTCAATAGAGCAAATTGAGGCAATAAAAAAATTGAAAGAAAATAAAATATTTGATAAAATGGATGAGCCATTAAAAGAAATTGCAGAATTAAGGCTAAAGAATCCAAATGCTAGTTTAGTAGAATTAGGAAAAATGCTTAAGGACCCTGTTGGAAAATCAGGAGTTAATTATAGATTAAAAAAGATAATGGAGATTGCCAATGAACAATAATGAAGTAGGAGTATATGTACATATTCCATTTTGCAAGCATAAATGTGATTATTGTGATTTTATTTCATATTGCAATAAAGATGATTTGATAGAAAAGTATATAAAGGCACTTATAAAAGAAATAAAGTCTCAAAATATAAAACCATGGATTACTACAATTTATATAGGAGGAGGAACACCATCATATATTGATAGTAAGTATATAAAGCAAATTTTACAAGAAATTAAAAAGAAAAATATAACTAAAAATACAGAGATAACAATAGAAGTTAACCCGGGAACAGTTACAAAAGAAAAGTTAGAAGATTACAAGGAATGTGGAATAAATAGATTAAGTATAGGGTTACAAGTAACACAGGATAAAATCTTAAAAGATATAGGAAGAATACATAATTATGAACAATTTTTAGAAACATATGAAGCAGCAAGAGATGTGGGATTTAGAAATATAAATGTTGATTTGATGCTAGGGTTGCCCAATCAAAGAATAAAAGATTTAAAAGATAGTTTAGATCAAATAATAAAACTACATCCAGAACATATATCTGTATATTCACTTATTGTGGAAGAAGGAACACCTATTGCAAATAAAATTCAAAGTGGGAAGCTAAAACTTCCAAGTGATGAAACAGAAAGAAATATGTATTGGTATGTAAAAAACACATTAGAACTAAATGGTTATGTGCATTACGAAATATCAAATTTTTCTAAAAAGGGGTTTGAATCAAGACATAATATGAATTGCTGGAAACAAAAACAGTATTTTGGGTTTGGAGTTGCAGCACATTCATATCGTGATATAACACGATATTCTAATACAGAAAATATAGAAGAATACATAAAAAATATTGAAAGTGATAAGCTTGAAAAAAATAGGATTATTCACGAGATTCAAAAAGAGTTTGATATGGAAAAAGAATATATGCTATTAGGACTACGCAAGATAGAAGGCGTAAAGATTAATGATTTTAAATCAAAATTTGTAAAGAACCCAATTTATTTGTTTAGAAATGAATTGAAAAGATTATCTGATGAAAAACTTATTACAGTAGATTCAAATACGATTAGACTTACTTCAAAAGGAATCAATTTGGCAAATTTGGTATGGGAAGAATTTATTTGAAATGAATGTTATGTGCAAAATGAAATTTTATCTTGACATAATGTGGAAAACATGAGAGAATATAAGCATTGAAATTAGAGAAATAGTAGGTGAAATATGGAAATCCAGAAACAAAAAGAAATAATAGAAGCAATACTATTTTCAGCTGGAAGAGTAGTTACACAAGAAGAACTAGTATTAGCTCTAGAAATTGACAAAAAACAAGTAGAAGAATTAGTAAAAAATATGCAAAAAGATTTTGCAAATAGAGGAATCGAAATAATTAAAATAGAAGATGGATATCAACTATGTAGTAAAAAGGAATATTATGAATACATATATCCTATTTTAGATAAAAGAGCAAAACCTAATTTATCAACAGCAGCATTAGAAACTCTTGCAATAATTGCATATAATCAAAGGGCAACAAGAGCTGAAATAGAAGCTATAAGAGGTGTAAATAGTGATGGTACAATTTATAAATTATTAGACTATGGATTGATAGAAGATGCAGGTAAAGCAGATCTACCTGGAAAACCAACAACATATAAAACAACACCAGAATTCTTAAAATTGTTTGGATATGAAAATTTATCTAATTTACCAGAACTTCCAAAATACAAATTAGATTCAAACAGACAAATTGTAATAGAAGAGTTAATTGAAGCGGAGGCTCCAATGCCGAGTGAAGAAGCGGAAAATAAAGAATAAAAAATTAAATATTGGAGGAATAGAAAATGAAATTATCATTAACAGGAATGGGAACAACCAAATTAAATAATATAGATGAGATGTATCCTGGACAAAGTATATTATTACAAACAGGACAATTAGTACAATATGGAGCTGGATTATTTGGATATAATACAATTCCATTATTACTAAGAAGAAAAATAGAATCAATAATAGTAGATACATTAAATGCACATGGATGTATAGAAGTGTTATTACCAACACTACAACCAGATACAATATGGAAAAATTCAGGAAGATATGATCATTATGTGCAAGATGGAACAATGTTAATTACAGAATCAAACAAAGGAACATTTTGCTTAGCACCAACAGGAGAAGAAGCAATGTTAGAATTCGCAAGAGAAAAACTAAAATCTTATAAAACTTTACCTGTAACATTTTATCAAATCGGTGAAAAGTTCAGAAATGAAATAAGAACAAGAGGCTACCTTTTAAGAGGAAAATCTTTTCCAATGTTAGATGCATATAGTTTTGATACTAATGTAGAAGGAATGGAAAAATCTTATGAAAATGTAAGAAATGCATTCTTAGAAATATTTGAAAAAATCGGTTTAGATGTAATACCAATAGTTGCAGATAATGGAGCAATGGGTGGTAAAAAATCAGAAGAATTTATGATGATATCAGAACAAGGAGAAGACAAAATATTATATAATGAAGAAACAGGAGTAGGCCTAAACACAGAAATTCTTGAAAGAGAAGATTATAAAGAATATTTGAAAGCAGAATATGGAATCGAAGATATTTCAAACTTTAAAGAAATAAGAACAATGGAATTAGGACACATTTTCCAATTAGGAACGAGATATTCAGAAATGATGAATGGAAAATACATAAGCCAAGAAGGCAAAGAAGAGTTATACTACATGGGATGCTATGGAATTGGAGTTAGTAGAACATTAGCTGCTTTATATGAAAAATGTGTTGTGAATGATAAATCAGGTAAGCCATGTGGATTTGTTCTTCCAGAGAGAATTTCTCCATACATGTTACAAATAGTTGTAAAGCCAGGAGATGAAGAAAAAGTAAAATTAGCAGAAGCAATAGAACAAAAAATATTTTTTACAGCTTATAATGTGATAATAGATGACAGAGATAATATTTCTATAGGAGCAAAAATAAAGGATGTAAAAATACTAGGAACACCATATATGATTGTATTAGGAGATAAATCAAAAGAAGATGAATTTGAAATAGAAAGTACAAAAACAGGAGAAAAAACAACAGTTAAATTTAATGATTTATCAAAATTCTTTTTAGAAATAAAATTTGATATTAAGTAAATTCTTTGTGAAAACAGTTGTAAAAAAAACAAAAAATTGATATACTTAAAATGATTAAATTTTGTTGAAAGGAAAGTGATTTTTATGGGAGAAAATCAAGAAGAAAAGAAAGACGAAATAGTAGAGATTGAAGAAAATACAGAAGGAACAAATGATGGAATAAAAATATCAAATGATGTAGTTGCAGTAATAGCAGGTGTAGCTGTATCAGAAGTACCTGGTGTAGCAAGTATGTCAGGAGGATTTGCCGGAGGAATTTCAGAAGTATTAAGTGGAAAGAAAAACTTATCAAAAGGAATAAAAGTTGATGCAGGAGAAAAAGAAGTAAAAATAGATGTAAACATAATTGTTGAATATGGTTCAAGAATTCCAGATGTTGCATTTGAAATACAAAACAGAGTAAAAAAATCAGTAGAAAATATGACAGGTTTGAAAGTGTCAGAAGTAAATGTACATGTTCAAGGGGTTAGAACAGAAAAAGAAGAAAACAACAATGAAGAAAGTGAAGAACAAAAAGGTGAATAATCAAATATAACAAGAGAGGAAGAATTGATATGAAATTTTTAGAAAGATTTACATTAATAGTATATTCATTTATAATATTATTAATATCAGTGGTACTAAGTTTATTAATATTTAACTGGATTGATTTTGATGTAGTTATGGAAATGTTAAAAGCGTTAGTAACAGGAGATTTATCATCAAAAATAACTTTAGGAGTAAGTATAGTATTTATATTGTTATCAATAAAATGCATGTTCTTTGATGAAAAATCAAAAGAAAGAGTAAAAGAAACACAAGGAATATTACTAAAAAATGAAAATGGTCAATTAATGATATCCAAAGAATCAATTGATAATATGGTAAAAAATGCGGTTGCTAGTTTTGATAAAGTAAAACAATGCAATACAAAGATAGATGTAAACAGTGAAAATCAATTAAGAATAACACTATTTTTAGTAGTTGGAGAAAATGTCATAATAAAAGAATTAGCAAGTAGTTTACAGAAAAAAATAAAAGAAGAAGTAAAAAAGATATCAGATTTAGAGGTTGAAGAAGTAAATGTTAAAGTAACAAGTTTGCAAGATGGCAAAAAAAGTAAAGAATAGGATGAGAGAAAAATGGAAGGTTTTAAAGAATTTTTATCTAAATATTTAGGAGCAATAATTGGAGTGATAATTGCAATCTTAATATTATGTACAAGATTATATGAGCTTATTATAGCAATAGTACTTATAATATTAGGTGCACTTGTTGGAAACTATGTTCAAAAAAACAAAGATGAAGTAAAAGATAAATTAAAACAATTTATAGACAGATTATAATGAGAGGAGGATATGCTAATAATTGGATTAGCATAAGCTGGAAATAATGAAGAGATCAGCAATTAGAGAACTAACATTTAGATTAATATATAGTTTAGAAATTCAAAAAGTAGATGATTTAGAAGAACAAGTAGAACTATATATTCAATGTAATGAAATCGAAGAAAATGATGCAAAAGAATATATAAAAGATGCAATTTTAGGAATAAACAAAAATATTGTAGAAATACAAGGGCTAATAGAAAAAAATCTAAAGGCTGATTGGAAAATCGACAGAATATCAAAAATAGATTTAAGTTTATTAAAACTTGCTATATATGAAATAAAATATAAAAATATTCCATATAAAGTAGCAATAAATGAAAGTTTAGAATTAGCAAAAAAATATGGAGAAGAAACATCTAAAAATTTCATAAACGGAATTTTAGCTAGTGTAGTAAAAGAATTAGAAAATCAATAATTTTTGGGGAGAGAAATACTAATGAAATATAATGCAGTAACAGTAACACAATTAAATAAATATCTAAAAGACAGATTTGATGAAGATGAGAATTTAGGAGCAATATTAGTAAAAGGAGAAATCTCCAATTTTAAGAACCATTACACAGGACATCTATATTTCACATTAAAAGACGAAAACTCGTTGATAAAATGTATAATGTTTAAAAGTTATGCTGAAAGGCTAGCTTTTAAACCAAAAGATGGAATGAAGGTAATGGTTTTTGGCTCTGTGTCAGTATTTGAACGAGATGGAGTATATCAAATATATGTAAAAAGCATGATGGAAGATGGAATGGGAGATTTACACGAGCAATTTGAACAGTTAAAAGCCAAACTAGAAGCAGAAGGACTTTTTGATGAATCGCATAAAAAGCCAATTCCATTATATCCTAAAGTAGTAGGAGTATTAACATCACAAACAGGAGCAGTAATAAGAGATATAATAAATGTATCAACAAGAAGAAATCCAAATGTATATATACGATTATTACCAGTACCTGTACAAGGTCCTGGTGCAGCAGAAAAAATTGCAGAAAAAATTAAAGTAATGAATGAAAAAAAACTTGCAGATGTGCTTATAATAGGTAGAGGTGGAGGTTCACTGGAAGACCTATGGCCATTTAATGAAGAAATAGTTGCAAGAGCAATATATGATTCAGAACTTCCAATAATTTCAGCAGTAGGTCATGAAACAGATTTTACAATTGCAGATTTTGTTGCGGATTTAAGAGCACCAACACCATCAGCAGCAGCCGAATTAGCAGTACCAGATGTGTATGAGTTAAAACAAAAAATTAACAATTATCAAAATAGATATAGATTAGCACTAAAAAAGAAAAATGAGCTAATGAGACTAAGATATGAAAAATGCATGAAGTCTAGGGTCTTTACAGACCCATTAAGAAGAATTAGAGATATGGATGTTACAGTAGATTCATATATACAAAGATTAGAAAATAAAATGAAAATAATACATAAAGATAGTCAATCATCATATATTAAGTTAGTGAGCAAATTGGACACGCTAAGTCCATTAAAAACATTAACAAGAGGATATTCTTTAACAGAGAAAGACAACAAAATTGTAAAAAGTGCAAAAGAACTAGAAAAAGATGATAAAGTAAAACTAAAATTTTCAGATGGCGAAAAAGATGCGATAATTTGCTAATTGATTTGCCAGTTGCACCGATTATTTGCGTTTTAAAATGTGCATTAAAATGTGCAGAAAGGAAGAAGTAATGAAAAAACAACAAACAATGTTAACGATTATAATTATTTTAGCATTATTAGGATTAGCTGCATTGGTTGGCTCAACTGTGTATGAAGAAGGAATAAAAGAAAATAAAAAAGCAGTTGAAGCAATGAAGGCTCCAACAGTAAAACAAAACGAAGTAGCAAATACTGAGCAAAAAAAGGAGACAACTACCGAAATTACAGAAGAACCTAAAAAAGATGACTATGTTGGAGAGGAAGAAAAAGAAACTCAAGTAGAAGAAAGCAAAGAAAGTGAAGAACAAAAAGAAGATAAAGATGCAAAATCAATTGCTTTAGCCAAAAAAGAATGGGGCGATGATGATTCAGCATCATTTAGTATTGAGGAAAAGAAAAATAATAAATATTATGTAGCAGTTAAAAAGGATGCTACTGTTATTCAATGGTATGAAGTTGATACTGAAAATTGGACAATAAGTGAATATTAAGATAAGGAGAATGGTTAAAAATGGCAAAAGAAAACTTTGAAGAATCAATGAAAAAATTAGAAACAATTGTTACAGAATTAGAAAATGGAAATTTGAATTTAGACGAGTCTGTGAAAAAATTTGAAGAAGGAATGAAAATTGCAAAACAATGTAACAATATATTAGAAGACGCAGAGAAGAAAATTACAATTCTTTTAGAAGAAGATGGAGAATTAAAAGAAGAAAAATTTGAAACAGAATAAAAAAGGGGAAAAGCAATGAATAACTTACAAAAAGCAATCACAAATAAATATTTATATTTACCATTTTTAGTATGGTTTTGTATACAAACATTTAAAGTAATATATGATTTAGTAACAACTAAAAAATTTAACTTTAAAAGAATAATAGGAGCAGGAGGAATGCCAAGTTCACATTCAGCAGTTGTGACATGTTTAGCTACATTAATAGGAAAAAGTGAAGGTGTTGACAGCATTATGTTTGCAATGGCAACGATTTTTGCAATGGTAGTAATGTATGATGCAGCAGGAGTAAGAAGAGCTGCCGGGAAGCAAGCACATTTATTAAATAAAATCATAGAAACACCAGGACTTACAGGAGTTGAAGTCCAAGAAAGGCTTGTAGAAGTATTAGGACATACACCATTGCAAGTTATAGTTGGAGCTGCAATTGGAATTATAGTTGGAATACTTGGTTAGTTGTATTTTAAGGAAGGAATGAGGTTAAAATGACAGATATTGAAATTGCTGAAAATACAGAACTAAAGAAGATAACAGAAATTGCAAAAGAAATAGATGTACCAGAAGATGAAATAGAAGTTTATGGAAAATATAAAGCCAAGATTTCTGATAAATTATATGAAAAGCTAAAAGACAAAGAAAATGGTAAATTGATCTTAGTTACAGCTATGAGCCCTACACCTTTAGGCGAAGGAAAAACAACAATATCAATAGCAATAGCTGATGGATTAAGAAAAATAGGAAAAAAATCAATATTAGCATTAAGAGAACCATCATTAGGACCTGTATTTGGAATAAAAGGAGGAGCAACAGGAGGAGGACATGCCCAAGTTGTACCTATGGAAGATATAAACTTACATTTTACAGGGGATATTCATGCAATAACAGCTGCTAATAATTTGTTATCAGCAATGATAGATAATCATATCTATTATGGAAATCAATTAGGAATTGAAAAAGTAGTATGGAAAAGGTGTTTAGACCTAAATGATAGACAATTAAGAAGAGTAAATACAGGATTATCAGGTGAAAAAAATATTATACCTAGAGAAGATGCTTTTGATATAACTGTTGCTTCAGAGGTTATGGCAATTTTGTGTTTGGCAACAGATATTGAGGATTTGAAAAATAGATTAGGAAATATAGTTATAGGATATAACCAGAAAAACAATCCAATATTTGCTAAAGACTTAAAAGCAGAAGGAGCAATGGCAGTTTTACTAAAAGATGCAATAAAACCAAATTTAGTTCAAACACTAGAACATTCACCTGCGATAATACATGGTGGTCCATTTGCAAATATAGCACATGGATGCAATTCAATAATTGCTACAAAAACAGCAATGAAACTAGCCGATTATGCTATTACAGAGGCTGGATTTGGAGCAGACTTAGGTGCAGAAAAATTCTTAGATATAAAGTGCAGACAGGCCAATATTCAACCTAATGTTGTTATATGTGTTGCAACAATAAAAGCTCTAAAATACCATGGTGGAGTTTCGAAAGAACATATCCTTGAAGAAAATATGGAAGCATTAGAAAAAGGAATGAGTAATTTATATAAACATGTTGATAATATAAGAGGAAAGTTTGGACTAAATATAATTGTTGCAATAAATAAATATAATACAGATTCCGAAAAAGAGATAGAGTTTGTACAGAACGAGCTAGAGAAAAGAAAAATAATGTCAAGCGTAGTCGAAAGCTGGGCTAAAGGCGGAGAAGGAGCAATTGATATCTCTAATAAGATTATAGAAGTAGCAGAAAAAGAAACAGAATTTGAATACATGTATAGTTTGAAAGAAACAATCGTGGAAAAAATAAATAATGTAGCAATGAGAATATATGGAGCCAAAGGGGTAATTTATCCAGAAGATGTAACAAAGAAAATAGAAAAAATAGAAGAAATGGGTTATGGAAATCTTCCTATATGTATAGCCAAAACACAATATTCATTATCAGATGATGCTAAAAATTTAGAGTGTGATGAGCCTTTTGAAATCAATGTAAGAGATGTAGAATTAAAAGCAGGAGCTGGCTTTATTGTAGTACTAGCAGGAAAAATAATGACGATGCCAGGATTACCTAAAATCCCTGCGGCAGAGTTAATAGATATTGATGAGAATAGAAAAATTACAGGAATTTTTTGAAAAAACTTGACAACAAAAAGAATAGTGTGTAAAATAAAGCGTATAATAAATAAAAACGAATTGCGTTAGTACAATGCAAAGCTATTAGAAGTAACGAAAAGAGAAAAAGGGTCAGAGGCTGTAAGCCCTTTACGGACAACCTAATAAAGTGAAACACATTGGAGCAATATTAATAAAGTGGAAAATTTAATTTTCAAGCTGGGTGGCACCGCGGATATGATTCGTCCCTGCATTAGTAATAAATTATTAATGCAGGGGCGAATTTTTGAATTTGATTAGTTTCTGATAGATAACTATGAAAAAGAAAACTAAACAGGCGATGCAAACAACGTAAATTTTTGAAAGGAAAGAGATAGCATGAACGAGTATAGGACACATAATTGTAATGAAATAAGTTTAGAAGATGTAGGAAAAAAAGTAAGAATCGCAGGATGGGTAGAAACAATAAGAGACTTTGGAGGGTTAGTATTTTTAGATATTAGAGATATGTATGGAATAACGCAGGTAGTTACTTCTGGAAAAACAGAAGATGTAGATTTTGCATCACATATTCCAATAGAATCAACTGTTACTGTTTATGGTACAGTACGTAAACGTGATGAAGAAACTATAAATACAAAAATTAAAACAGGACTTGTAGAAATTCGTATAGAAGAAATAAAAGTACTAGGGAAAAGAACAAAAAATCTACCTTTTGAAGTAAATGAAAATCAAGAAGTACGTGAAGATTTAAGACTTCAATATAGATTTTTAGATTTGAGAAGTGAAAGATTAAAAAATAACTTAAAATTAAGAGCAAGTGTTATACAATTTTTAAGAACTCAAATGATAGAACAAGGTTTCTTGGAAGTGCAAACACCAATTTTAACAAGCTCATCACCAGAAGGTGCAAGAGACTATTTAGTTCCAAGCCGTCTACATCCTGGAAAATTCTATGCACTACCACAAGCACCACAACAATTCAAACAATTACTTATGGTATCAGGAATAGATAAATATTTTCAAATAGCACCATGCTTTAGAGATGAAGACGCAAGAGCAGATAGAGCACCAGGAGAATTCTATCAATTAGATATGGAAATGAGTTTTGCTACTCAAGAAGATGTATTCCAAGTAGTTGAGCCAGTAATATATAACACATTTAAAAAATTCTCCGATAAACAAATTTCAGAAGCACCATTTAAAAGGATTACTTACAAAAAAGCAATGGTAAAATATGGCTCAGATAAACCAGATTTAAGAAATCCATTATTTATAATAGACTTATCAGAATTTTTTAATAAATGTACATTTAAGCCATTTATAAATAGAACAGTAAGAGCAATAAAAGTAAATGGACATATGTCAAAAGGATTTCATGAAAAAATGCTTAATTATGCAATGTCAATTGGAATGGGTGGACTTGGATATTTAGAAGTTCAAGAAGATATGACATTTAAAGGTCCGATAGACAAATTCATTCCAGAAGAATTAAAGAAAAAACTATTAGAAATTGCAGATTTGCAAAAAAATGATACAATTTTCTTTATAGCAGATAATGAAAAAAGAGCAACTGAACTGGCAGGACAAATAAGGACTGAACTTGGTAAAAGACTAAACTTAATTGATAACAATAAGTTTGAATTTTGTTGGATAGTAGATTTTCCAATGTTTGAAATAGATGAACATGATAAAATTCAATTTAGTCACAATCCATTTTCAATGCCACAAGGAGGGTTAGATGCATTAGAAAATCAAAATCCATTAGATATTTTAGCATATCAATATGATTTAGTATGTAATGGAATAGAATTGTCATCAGGAGCAGTAAGAAATCATGACATCAGTATAATGGTAAAAGCATTCGAAATGGCAGGATACACAGAGGAAGAAGTAAAAACAAAATTCGGAGCTTTATATACAGCATTTCAATTTGGAGCCCCACCACATGCTGGAATTGCACCAGGTGTAGACAGAATGTTGATGCTTTTAACAGATTCAGATAGCATAAAAGAAGTTATAGCATTTCCACTAAATAGTAAAGCAGAAGATTTGATGATGGGAGCACCAGGAAATGTAAATAAAGATCAACTTAGAGACGTTCATATAAAAATTGACATAAAAAAATAACATGAATAAGAACCTCAAACTTAGAGATACTAATAGTACTTTTAAGAGGAGGTTTTTTATGTACAATTTTAGAACGGATTTGGCGCTAGAAAGAAGAGATATATATCAAAAAGTAAATAATTTGAAACAGATTGATGGAATTAAAAGCACAGAAGAAGAAATAAATGAAAAACTGAAAGTGACTAGGGTAGAAATTTTAAACAAAAATGGAGAAAAAGCAATAGGGAAGCCAGTCGGAAATTATGTAACGATTGATGTGAAAAAATTGAAACTAGCAGAAGATGAAGACATACAAAAAGCATCAGAAGTGGTAACCAAAGAATTAAAAAAAATAATAAATATTCATACAGACAAACAGGGAGATATTTTAGTAGTAGGATTAGGAAATATCTATGTAACTCCTGATGCTTTAGGACCTAAAGTAATAAATGAGATTGATGTTACAAGACATATAATTAAATATTTACCACAATATGTAGATGAAGGAACAAGACCAGTTAGTGCAATATCACCAGGAGTTCTGGGAACAACAGGAATTGAGACAGTAGAAATTTTAAAAGGAATTGTAGACAACATTCATCCAAAACTATTAATTGTAATTGATGCATTAGCTTCTAGAAGTATAGATAGAATAAGTAGTACAATACAGATTTCTGATACAGGAATAGTACCAGGAGCTGGTGTTGGAAACACCAGGCAAGAGATAAGTCAAACGACATTAGGTATACCTGTAATAGCACTTGGGATTCCTACAGTTGTTGAACTAGCGACTCTTGTTTCTGATGGAATAGACATCTTTATTGATAGACTTCAAGAAAAGGCTGAATCTAATGAATATCTTAATAAGCTTCAGCAAAATGATAAGTATGAAGAAGTTAAAGAAGCTCTTAATGTGGGTGATTATAACATGATTGTTACACCAAAAGAAATTGATGACTTAATTGAAAATATGAAAGATATTGTTGCAAGAGGAATTAATTTCGCAGTGTAAATTAATATTGATTTTTATATAAAAATGTGGTAGTATATTAAATATTATTCGTAATTGTGCGAACAATAGTTGGATGATTCTCGTAAAACAATTGTAAGGAGGAAAGAAAAATGGCATTTTTTAGAAGAAAACGGAAAGGGACTATTGAGAAAAATGTAAAAGTGTCTGATATCTATGTTGTGGCATCAATGATTATTTCGAATCATAACGATGAAAGTGGTGCCGGACCTATGTGTGTTACTATGTACTTTTTAGCAAAATGCGAGGATGGAGATTATTACGAACTGTTTTCTGGTAAAAAACTAGAAATGGAGAACCAATCTGAATATGGCTTTCGGTCGCGGACTTTCAATACTCCGTATGTGGAAAAGGCTGAACCTTTGACTAAGTACTTAATAAATCACAAAAAAGTGATGATTGATATTCAATCCTTGTTTGATTTTATAACACGGATGAATGTTTTGGATAAGTTAGGAGCTTTTTCAGAAGAAGATGATGATGAAATTTTATAAGAATGCTAAAAGTAAAGGCGAAAACTATTTTTGTTTTTCGCCTTTACTTTTATGAAAGATATCCTACTCTATAAATAAATTTTTAAAAAGTTTAAGCAAACTTTAAGAAACAATTAATAAAAAATATATAGTAAAAATAAAACTATAATGATATAATTAGACCATACGGAAAAGTATGGTCTTAAATTGTATATTGACATAGGAAAAAATAATTAGAAAATCAAAAAGGAAGGGGTGAAGAAATGCCAGAAAGAATAGAAGTAACAAAAATGAAACAAAACTCAAACAATAAAGAATATGTACTAGAAAATGTAAAAAAAGAAGGGGCATTACTAGAATTTGCAAGTGATGAATTAAGAGATAACAAAGAAGTTGTGTTAGAAGCAGTACACAATAATCCAGAAGCACTAGAATTTGCAAGTGATAGATTAAAAGGCGATAGAGAAGTGGTATATGACTCTGTAAGCAAAGTTGGATGGACATATTGCTATGTACAAGAAAATCTATTAGAAGATAAAGAATTATTAATGGCAGGCTTAAAAATATCTGGTCAAATACTATATTTTGCGGCACCAGATATGAGAGATGATAAAGAAGCAGTGAAAGAGGCAGTAACAAATAAACCAATCATAATAAAATATGCAAGTAATAGATTAAGAGAAGATAAAGAAATTGGATTAGCAGCAATGAATGTAAATAAAAATTGTTATGAATTTTTAGGACCGAATCTAAAAAAAGATGAAGAAATATTAAATATAAAAAACTGCACATAAAAAAAGCGGAATAATCGGTGCAATTTGCACGGAAAAAAAGCGATCTCAAATGTGCAAAAGGGGGAAAAATGAAATTTTTAAGAAAAATTAATAAAGGATTAATATTGACAATAATAGTATTAATTGCATTAGTACTATATTTTAATAATTTAGAAAAGCAAAGAGAGGCAGACAAAACTGACATAAAAGCAACATGTGAAGAATTTATTAAATTAACAGACAAATACTCCGTATTACCAGAAGATATGCAAGTTATTCAAAAAGAGATGCCAGAAGAAAGAGTAAAAAACTATGTTGGAGAGATGAAAGCAGAATTAGAGAAAATAATGATTACTAATACTGAATCAATTAACATACAATCACAAATTCTGGAGGAAAATTTAAGAAATGGTTATAATGCATTAGAAGTAAGAACAAAATTATCAAGAAAAATTCAAAAAATAAGTAGTTATGAATTTGAAGGAAATCAAGTAACAGTCAACTTGAAAGACCAAGTTGAAAGAACAATTAAAGCGACAGACGGAATGGAAGAACACAATGAAAATAGTTCATTTGAAGCAAGTAAAGACCAGATAATATTGAAAAAAGAAAACGGAAAATGGAAGGTAGTATATGCAAACTTACAATTTGATGATACTACTAGATATTATGAAGATAGTATGGAGTTGAGATAGTATGGGAAAAAAAGTGTTGGAATTAAAGAATGTTAGTAAATCATTTGGAAAAAGAAAAATTATAGATAATCTTAATTTAGAAGTAGAAGAAGGCGAAATATATGGCTTTTTAGGACCGAATGGTTCAGGGAAAACAACAACAATTAAAATGATTTTAAGACTTATAAATAGTGATTCTGGAGAAATCAAAGTAAATGGATATGATACTAAAAAACAATTTGAAAAAGCAATGGAATGTATAGGTGCAATAGTAGAGAATCCGGATTTATATAAATATATGTCAGGAATAGACAATTTAAGATTACATGCTAGAATTAGAAATATAGATGAAAAAAGAATTAAAGAAGTTTTAGAATTAGTGGAACTAAAAGGAAGAGAAAAAGATAAAGTTGGCAAATATTCTTTAGGGATGAAACAAAGATTAGGTTTGGCATTAACTTTATTACATAAACCGAAAGTATTAATACTAGATGAACCTACAAATGGTCTAGATCCAGCAGGAATTAAAAAATTAAGAGATATATTAAAAGAAATATCACATAAAGAGGGAGTGGCCGTGTTTGTATCATCACATATATTGTCAGAAATGCAATTAATGTGTGATAGAGTTGCAGTGCTAGATAATGGAAAAATAGTTAAAGTTGAAAAAATTTCAGATACGAATGAAGAAAAAGAAGAGGTCGTTGAGATAAAAGTAAGAAACATAGAAAAAGCGGTAAAAATATTAAAAGAAGAATTCAATTTAGATGTTAAAATAGAAAACAATAAAATTAATATTACAGTACGAACCGAAAAATTGCCAGAAGTAATAAAAAAATTGGCAATCGCAGATACTGAAATACAGTTAGTTATACCAAAAGAACACACATTGGAAGACATATTCTTTGATGCAACAGAAAGGGGAGTAAAGTAATATGAAAATATTTAAATTATTTATAGATGAAAACATAAAAACATGGAAAAAATTTTCTACCAAATTAGCTATATTTCTTATATTTTTAGCACTAATAGCAGCACTAGGAATGGCAAAAATAACACAGAACTTGGATGCTAAAAATAATGGGCAAACTGTATATTATGAAGGAAATTGGAAAGAAGATGTAGAAGCAGAAATAAAATCATATAAAGAACAACTAAATAACAGTAGTTTATCAGAATTTGAAAAAAAGCAAATAGAAAATGAAATAATAATTGATGAAATAAGAATACAAAAAAATATAAATTCATATTCAACAAACTGGAAAAATACAGTTTTAGGAAATATGAGTTTAGAAATAGATGAAGATTTGCTAAAACTAGTGATAAATGATGATTTTAAAGGCTATATTAATCATGAAAAAGAACAAGCCAAAAAGAAATTAACAAATAAAGAAATTTCACAAGCTGAATATGATGATAATATTTTTATATTAGATTTGCGTGAAAAATATCAGATAGGAAATGAAAATACAGATAGTGAATCAATAAGTGCAAAATCATATATACTTGGAAAAATAACAAATGAAAAGAGAAGTATAAGAACAGGATTAAACTATCAAAATAATAAAGTACTAACAGCAGAAGAAAAAAGGAAATATGAAGATGATATAAAGATTAACATATATAAATTAGAAAATAACATTTTAGATGATGAAGGGTATTCGACTGATACAAATTATAGAAAACTATTTGAGTCAATCGCACCAAGTTTTGTTATGACATTAACTGCAATATTTGCAATTATAATAGCAGGTGGAGCAATTTCAGCAGAAGTTTCAACAGGAACAATAAAGTTTTGGGCATTAACGCCAAATAAAAGATGGAAAATACTTACTGCAAAGATTTTATCATTGTTATTTTATTTAATAATAATAACATTAATAATGTCAATATTAAGTATAATACTAGCAAATGTATTTTTTAATACATCAGGATATGAATATTTGTTTATGAAAGACGGAAATGTTCAAAAAATCGGAAATACATTATTCACGATAGAATACTATTTTGTGAAATTAATACCGGTAATAATATTTGCCATATTAGCTTTAATGCTTTCAACAATAACAAGAAATACATCACTCTCAATAGGTTTGAGTCTCGCAACATATATGGGAAACAGTATTGTAATGGTTATAATAGATTCATACATTAAAAAAGATTGGGTAAAACTAATTCCATTTAATAACTTGAATATTGCAGAAAAAGTATTCCCTAATTTTACAAGTATGTTATCAATGGGATTTGATACACAAATAACTACTAGCTTATCATTTGCTCTTACAGTATTAGCAGTTTGCACAGTACTTATGCTAGTAACAATGTATGATAGTTTTAATAAAAGAGATATTATTTAAAATTTTTCAACAGAATTTTGTTACAAGTTAATGAATTGTTAGAGATTAATTTCAAGAGCCATATAAATATAAGTTTTGAATGAAATGGCGAATGTGCATAGAGAAATTTTAGAAATTCTATGCAATTTTATGGTAAGAGTTCACGATAGTGGAAAGGACCCATAAAATAAATTAGAATTTCTTAAATTTCGTAATAAGCCGAGACATGTAATGAAAAACTTATATTTATATGGCTCTTGAAAAAATAATAAAAAAATTAACTTTGTAACAAATTTGAGAAAATTTTACCAAAATTATTGCAAATATAAGCAAAAAATAGTATAATATAAAAAGCAAAAAAATAATATATTATATATATAAACTAACAGGAGATAATTTTAAAAGAAAAGAGAGAGGTAAAAAATGGAGTATTTGTATATACTAAAGCAAGTTTTAGTTTATGTTTTAACAGCATATTGGTGTTATCAAACAGTAATAAGTTTGTGTTCATTAATAAAGTTAAAAGATAAACCATATTTAACAAATAAGAATCATAAATTTATGGCAATAGTACCAGCACACAATGAAGAAATGGTAGTATCCAATTTAATAGAGAGCTTAAAAAATCAAACATATGATAAAAATTTATATGATATATATGTAATTGCAGATAACTGTACTGACAACACAGCAGAAGTGGCAAGAAAAGCAGGAGCAATAGTATTTGAAAGATTTGATCCAGCTCACAAAACAAAAGGATATGCATTACAATGGTTCTTAAAACAAAAGATAGAAGAAAATGCAGATTATGATGCATTCTTTGTATTTGATGCAGACAATATAGTAGATAAAGACTTTATAGTAAACATGAATAAAAAATTATGTCAAGGAGAAGATGTTGTTCAAGGATATAGAGATATTAAAAATCCAACAGACAACTGGATAACAGCAGGATATGCATTATTCTACTGGACAATGCATAGACTATATCATTTAGCAAGATACAATGTAGGTTTATCAACATTATTAAATGGAACAGGATTTATGGTAAGATTTGATGTTGTAAAGCCAAATGGTTGGCAGACAGAAACATTAACAGAAGACATTGAGTTTTCATTAAAAAGAATAATTCAGGGAAAAAAATTAGGATGGGCAACAGATGCAATAGTTTATGATGAACAACCAACATCATTTAAACAATCTTGGTCACAAAGAAGCAGATGGACAGTTGGACATATGCAATGTATGAAAAGATATACAGGTGAATTATTTAATAGTGTAAAAGAGAAAAAGTCTTTAGTAACATTTGATGGATTTTTATATATTGTTGGAACAACACCAATGTTAATAATAACAATGTTAGTTTTAGGAATTAATTGTGCAATGTATGCTGCACAGTCAATGACAAATATAGAATTTGTATTAAATATCTTAAGATATTTAGTACCAACACTATTTTTGCCAATAGGAACTGCAATCCTTGCAATGACATTAGATAGAAAACCAATAAAACCAATGTTAAAAGGATTATTATATTATCCATTATTTATGGGAACTTGGGTTATAATAAATATAAAATGTTTATTCAAGAGAGAAACAACATGGGAAAAGATAGAACATGTTAGAGATATAAAAATTGCTGAAGTGGAGGAAATTCCAGAAAAAATCTAGATTAATAAATAAGAGGCACGATGAGTCGTGCCTTTAACTCAGTACGGAGTGAACTAAATTAAAGCAATTTGAGTATGAAAAGGAGTAAAATATGTCATTTGAAAAAGTAAAAGTTTATGCATTTGTCGGGCCATCAGGAACAGGAAAAAGTTATAGGGCTCAAATGGTTGCAAGTGAAAAAGGAATACATTTTATAATAGATGATGGATTATTAATAAAAGACAATGAAATAATTGCTGGAGAATCTGCAAAAAAAGCACCTACTAAAATTGAAACAGTAAAACATGCATTATTTTATGAAGATGCAGAAAAAAAGCCAATAGAAAAAGCTATAAAAAAATATAAACCAGCAAAAATTTTGATATTGGGTACATCTGATGGAATGGTACAAAAAATAGCTGCAAATTTAGGGTTACCAGAAGTATCTGATACAACATATATAAACCAAGTAGCAACAGAAGAAGAAATGCAAACAGCAAGACATATACGAGTTACAGAAGGAAAACATGTAATACCTGTGCCTACTTTTGAATTAAAAAAAGATTTTTCAGGATATTTGCTAGACCCACTACAAATTTTTAAATCTAAAGGAATAGGACAAAAACCATATATATCAGAAAAAACAATAATGAGGCCAACATTTAGTTATTTAGGAAATTTTACGATTTCAGATACTGTATTTAGACAAATAATTGAATTTCTTGTTACAAAAATGCCAGAAATATATAAAGTAGTAAGAACAAGAGTATCAAGTTCTGAAATAGGAACTAGTATTTATATGGAAGTAGTAGTAATGTATGGATGCAATATCCAAGAAACATTAAAAGAATTTAAAGAAAAAGCAAGAAGAGAAATAGAAAATTTAACAGCAATGAATGTAATATCTTTAGATGTGGTTGCTAAAAATATATATGTTCCAGGTAGTGACTAAAATTGATAAGAAAGAGGTAGCAAAAGATGATATTTAAACAAATAATAAGAGCAATAGTAAGAGGAGCCTTACGTTTATACTTTATAGTATTTCATAGAGTAAAAGTTATGGGGACTGAAAATATTCCAAAGGACAAAAAAGAGCCATTAATTTATTGTGGAAATCATAGAACATATAATGACCCACCATTAATGGTAGTTACAGCTAAAAGGCATGTAAGATTTTTAGCAAAAGAAGAACTACGTAAAAATCCATTTTTTGCATTCTTAGGTGTTGTATTTGATGGAATATATGTTAAAAGAGATTCAAAAGATATATCAGCATTAAAAACAACACTTAAAGCATTAAAAAATGGCGAAAGCATAGCACTATTTCCAGAAGGTACTAGAAATGGAGTAGAAAAAGGAGAAAAATCAAAAGATGGAGCAGCATTTTTTGCGGTAAAAACAGGAGCTAGAGTTATTCCAGTAGGAATAACTGGTGGAGAAAAAGCTTTTGATAAAATGACAATAAGATATGGAGAACCAATGGACTTCAGTAATAGAAGTAAAGATGAATTAGACGAAATTACAGAAGAAATAATGAAAAAAATAATAGAATTAGCAAAGTAAAAAAGGGAGAGAAAAAGAAAATGAATAATCAAAAAATAAGAAACATTGCAATAATTGCACACGTAGACCATGGAAAAACAACATTAGTAGATGCTTTATTAAGACAAAGCCATGTATTTAGAGAAAATGAACAAGTAGCAGAAAGAGTAATGGACTCTAATGACCAAGAAAAAGAAAGAGGAATAACAATACTTGCTAAAAATACAGCAGTAATGTTTAATGGAGTAAAAATTAATATAGTTGATACACCTGGACATGCTGATTTTGGTGGAGAAGTAGAAAGAGTATTAAAAACAGTTGATGGAGTACTTTTGTTAGTTGATGCATTTGAAGGAGCAATGCCTCAAACAAGAGAAGTATTAAAAAAATCATTAGCAATGAATTTACAACCAATTGTAGTAATAAATAAAATTGATAGACCAGGAGCAGAACCACAAAAAGTATTAGATCAAGTAATGGAACTATTTATAGAACTAGATGCAAATGATGATCAACTAGATTTCCCAGTAGTATATGCATCAGCTAAAAATGGTACTGCTAAATTAAATTTAGAAGACCCAGATGGAGATTTAACATGTTTATTTGAAACAATAATAAATACAATAAAAGCACCTGACTGTGATGAAGAAGGACCAGCTCAAATGTTAGTTTCTAATATAGACTATGATGATTATGTAGGAAGAATTGCTGTAGGAAGACTAGAAAGAGGAACAATAAAAGTTGGTATGCCTGTAAGCATATGCGAAAAAGATGATAAAATATCACAAGGAAGAATAGCAAAAGTTTATACACATATGGGATTAAAGAAAGTTGAAGTTGATGAAGTATCAGCAGGAGATATTATAGAAGTTTCTGGTATTCCAAATATTCACATAGGTGATACAATTTGTGATTTCAATAATCCAGAAAAAATACCATTTGTCGATATTGATGAACCAACAGTATCTATGACATTTAGTGTAAACAACGGACCATTCGCAGGTAGAGAAGGACAATTTATCACATCAAGACATTTAAGAGATAGACTATTCAAAGAATTAGACAGAAATGTAAGCTTAAGAGTTGAAGAAACAGCATCACCTGATTCATTTGTAGTATCAGGAAGAGGAGAACTACATTTATCAGTATTAATTGAAACAATGAGAAGAGAAGGATATGAGCTACTAGTATCAAGGCCAAAAGTAATTATAAAAGAAATTGATGGTGTAAAATGTGAACCAATTGAAAGACTAGTCGTAAATATTCCAGATGATTCAGTAGGAACAGTAATTGAAAAATTAGGTAGAAGAAAAGCTGAAATGGTTAATATGGAACCAGCAGAAGTTGGACATACAAAAATAGAATTCAAGATTCCAGCAAGAGGCTTAATAGGATATAGAACAGAATTCCTTACAGATACAAAGGGAGAAGGAGTTATGAACAGCATATTTGATTCATATGAACCATTTAAAGGAGAAGTTGTTGCACGTGTTAGAGGAACAATTGTTGCATTTGAAAATGGAACATCAATAACATATGGTTTATATAATGCTCAAGACAAAGGTGAATTATTCATTGGTCCTGGTGTTGACGTATATGAGGGAATGATAGTAGGATTAAATTCAAGAAGTGAAGACTTAGCTATAAATGTATGTAAAGAAAAACATTTAACAAATACAAGAGCTTCTGGTTCTGATGATGCCTTAAGATTAGTGCCACCAATCCAAATGTCACTTGAAAAAGCTATTGAATTCATTCAAGATGATGAACTTGTTGAAGTTACACCAAAATCAATTAGATTAAGAAAGAAAATACTAGATAACAAAGAAAGAGAAAGAGCAGCAAGAAATGCTAACAAAGCATAATTAATAATATGCCAGTACATTATTAAACATAGGTACTGGCATTAATTTTAATAGTAAGAAGTCCAAAAATTATGCTTTGCGGGAAGGAATGAAATATAAAATGAATAAAGAAGAATTAGAAAAAATAAAACAAAAAGCATTAGAAGAGCATATTCCAATAATTATGGATGATACATTAGAAGTAGTGGATAGAATTTTAAAAGAAGTACAACCTAAAAGAATTTTGGAAATCGGGACAGCAGTTGGATATTCTGCAATGTGTTTTTCTGAATATTTACAAGGAGATGGAAAAATAGATACAATTGAAAGAGATGAGGAAAGAATTGCAGAAGCAAAAGTTAATATAAAAAATGTTGGTGTAGAAGACAAAATAAACATATATGAAGGAGATGCAGTAGAAATATTACCAACTTTAAATGATAAATATGATGTTGTATTTATAGATGCTGCAAAAGGAAAATATCCATTTTTCTTAAAAGAAGCATTAAGAATGATAAAACCAACAGGAGTAATACTTGCTGATAACATATTGTATAAAGGATATGTTATGAGTGATTATAACAAACATAAACAACGTACAGCTGTTAGAAATTTGCGTGAATATATAAAAGAGGTTACAGAAAATCCTAATATTGAAACTGAAATATTAGAAGTTGGAGATGGACTTGCTGTAAGTAAAATAATATAAAAATAAAACCACCTGAGAAATGACTCAGGTGGTTTTGTCAATGCTTTATTAAGATTTCTTTACTTTTTTGATAACAAACATAGGCTCCACCAATCCAGATTCATCCTGATCATAATCAGGATAATAGTATTTGATGTGAACTTTGGATTTATCAAAAGCAAATACTGCATTCCAACGATCGTTTCGATGTTGTTTGTATTTGTCATGATTCGCAGGTTCATAGTTTGCCTGTGCAATTGTTGTTACCTGGATTTCCGAAAATATCTTTCGAAGGGTATCAAGTTTATCGATAAGTTCATATGAACTGTGGAAAGCCTGATAACCATGAGTTTTAGGCTGTGATATATAATCTTTGCCCAAAATTGATAGACCTGGAATAATAGTTTTTTTATCAGGGAGCAAAATGTTTGGATGTTCTTCCTGAGAAAAATCACTTTTGGTTACCAATTTATCTGGACCAGCTAGGTTGACAGCAATTGGAAATTCCTTTCTAGTATTGAGATATGAAAAGTGTTTCATTGTTTCTGAAACAATTTTATATTCATATCCCAATGTTTCTTGAGTTTCTGGTTCTAAAAGAACTATCTTAGAAGCTAGCAAATCTCTGATTTCGGGAGAACGTCCTTCATCAAAGATTCTCTCACAACGTTTATATATTTCGCTAATAGCACTTTTAAAGCGTTGTGAAGAATAGAAACTAATTTCAGGATACTTTCTGGATATCAAATTATAACATTCTGTAGTGATTTTTGTTTGCATATCCATATAAAGTTCATCAGTTTTCCGAATTTGAGCTGATTCATATAACTGAGAACCAAGCTGTAAGATAAGGAAATCATCAGAGTCAAAATTCTCCAAAATCTTTAGACTAAATAGTTCCAAAAACTCAGATGTAGTTGTTGCTGTGTAGATAGCATCTCTAAAAAGATCTCCTAACAGTTTTTCTTCTTTTGTCAGTGACATATGTAAACTCCTTTCATACATTGACAAATATTTGGTTACATAAATATTATATCATATGATGAAAAATAAAGCAAATAATCGGAACTTATAAAAAAGTAGATTTTATTTTTGAAAATTATTGACATTCAATTATAAATATGGTATTATAATTACTGTCAGTTAGATATGCGGATGTGGCGGAACTGGCAGACGCGCTGGTCTTAGGAACCAGTGTCAACGACGTGGGGGTTCAAGTCCCTTCATCCGCACCAATGACGTATCTGTTCGAACTAATAGAACAGATAGATACAAAAATCAATCAGAAAATAAATCTGGTTGATTTTTTTGTTGTCTAAAACAATATTAAAATCATCCAAGCGAAAGAATGGTGTTAAAATTGAAAATAATTAAACAAGAATTAATACAAGGGTTTACACTAATAACTTGATTAAAGTAACATAATGTGATATAATAAAAATGGATTTTATAAAAAATTATATAAAAGGAGGTATACACATGAAATATGTTGTGTACTCACGGTTCAAAACAGAAGTCCCATATTCAAAAACTATCTGTGATAATGAGGAGACATTAGCAACAACTATTCAGTATTTGAGGATTGACCTTGTAACCTCAAGTGTACATGAAAATGTTGAAATCAGAGTTTTTCCTTATTTTGAAGAGGGACAGATGGTATTAAACATTAAAACTCTGCAAACAAGAATTGTAAAAGCAGTTATGGCTCTTGAGAAAGGAAAATTGGTTGTATACGACAACGATTGTCCAGATGAAGCTGAACTTCAAGAACAGGGATATGTGTCAATAATTCCTGAGGAATGGAACATCAGGGATTGTGTGCCAGTAAATTCGAAAGAAGCACGAAAAGAGGGATTTCAGTTTGGAACTGAAATGGGTGTGCATCCTAAATATTCAGAAATGCAGGCCCGCGAAATGGGAATGTAGTAAGATTTCCAATATTTATAGAAAGAAGCTGAGTCATAGTGATTCAGCTTCTTTTGGGTATAAATTGGAATCATGCTTATTGTAGGAGTAGTACTAATATTTATAGCTGGAGTTATATTGGAAATAGAATTATGGGAAAGCCGAGTTATTGCTAACTGTGTAATATTTGGTATTCTTCTTTTTATAGTAACAGAATATAAAAGGAAAAAAAGAAAATAATACTCATAAAAAGTACTTTATGCCAATGGTTGGAATGGAAAAATTTAAAAGTTTTCTGCATCAGCTTTTTTTGTAATATTTAAATAAAATATTGAAAAATGGAAATAATATTGATAAAATGTGTCTAGCAATAAATTGCATAAAATGTAATTTAAAGCAAAATTTTGCAAGCCAGAATTGGCAGAAATGGAGGTCTTTCAATGGAAAGAAAAATTAGAGTAGTTCAATATGGAGTAGGCAAAATGAGTTTATACACAATGAGATATGTGTATGAAAAAGGAGCAGAAATAGTAGGAGCTATTGATGTAAATCCAAATGTAATAGGAAAAGATATAGGGAAAATATTAGGAACAGAAAATAAAGGTGTAACAGTAACAAGTGCAGAAAATGCAAGAGAAATGTTACAAGAAGTAAAACCAGATATAGCAATAGTAACAACGATGAGTTTAATAAAAGACTTAGAAAATCCATTAATGTTATGTGCTGAATTAGGAATAAATGCAATTACAACATGTGAAGAAGCATTCTATCCAGAAAATTCAAATCCAATATTAACTAAAAAAATAGATGAATTGGCAAAGAAAAATAATTGTACAATCACAGGAAGTGGATACCAAGACATATATTGGGGACAATTAATTTCATCAATAGCAGGTTCAACACAAAAGATAACAAAAATAAAAGGAAGTTCAAGTTATAATGTAGAAGAATATGGAATAGCACTTGCTAAGGCACATGGAGCAGGACTTACATTAGAAGCATTTGATAAAGAAGTAGCATCAGTTGATAAAATAAGTGATGAAGAAAGACAAAAAATAATAGAAAGTGGAGAGTATTTACCATCATATATGTGGAATGTAAATGGATGGCTTTGTGAAAAATTAGGCTTAACAGTAAAATCACAGAAACAAAAATGTGTGCCACAAACATATAAAGAAGATTTATATTCTTCAACATTAGGGATGACAGTAAAAGCAGGAGATGCAACAGGAATGAGTGCTGTTGTTACAACAGAAA
>ERZ1673700.714-NODE-714-length-39766-cov-7.463927_pt1 | contig 39766 bp, 36 predicted proteins | sample MGYA00580230_ERZ1673700 | MGnify/ENA primary metagenome ERZ1673700 (study PRJEB41218, sample SAMN15661782) | gut metagenome | host: Homo sapiens | place: Canada: London | collected 2015-08-20/2019-03-30 | study: EMG produced TPA metagenomics assembly of...
TCATTACCTTTATCCTCTCCCGCATGAAGGTCGAGGAGGCCAACGATAAGATTCGTGCCGAAATGAAAAACTGATATTCACTATTCTCCTTCTCAAAAAGGGCTTCCGCATCTGCTGGCGGAAGCCCTTTTTCTGTATAGTGCTTTACCCTCTAAAATCGGCCAAAGCACTGGCTATTAAATCTATTGGCGGCGAAGATATTGACGGCTCCTTTTCCTGCAAATCCGGGGTACGCCCTAGGCTCTGTTTTTCTAAGTATTCCTGCACGATTTTCTCAAAAGTAAGCCCGTTTGTTTATCAATTTTTCTTCTTCCGCTGCTAATTTATTGTCTTTAACAAAGATTTCTGCGTTCATGCAGTTATTTTTGCTTTTATAACGCATTTATGGAAATCTTATGTGAAGTATGCTATAGTGCAAATACAGGAAGTGAATCTTAAACACTGGAATTGATCACAACTTGTAATTAATTTCATCGGTGCACAGATGAAATCTTGTTCGTTCCGAAATCAATCAAATTATAATAATGAGGATTTATATAATGAAAACTCTAAATAAGAATCTTTTTACTTCTGGTTTGGCTATAGCCATGGTCTGTGCTATGGCGTTACCTGCTTTTGCAGATAATTCCAATAGTAATTTTTTTGTTCCACAGTCCGTTGAGGCTATTATCGAGCACAATGAAAATGGGGAAATCTACTACGAATGCCGCTGGCGTGATGACAACGGGATTGCTACTATCGATAATCTCTCGGACGCAGAGTGGGTCGAGCATACATTCGATGGGTTGCCGCTTAAACACCGTGCAGCAAAAGAGCCTTCGGCGAACAAAGTTCGTGCCGCCTCTGAAACAGTGTATGCATTACGCCATTATTCTCGGGCTCAAATTGTTCAAGCGGTCGGTGGAACAGTCTTGGTAGATAGTGACCGGCAATATGCAAATTCTGGTAGCGCTGTTGCTCGAAGCCCTTACATTTTGAATGACTGGGGATACGCATTGCGGTCCTATTGGGGATAATTAATCTTACATATAATATATTGTAAATCAATTTGAGTGGCATATTAAGATAAAACGATTATTTCTTAATATGCCACTTCCTATAAAATTCAATTAGAATTATGACTAAAGAGAAAAAATTATATCTCACCGCTGGTTTCCTTTCAATTGTAAGTATTCTTTTGGGTTTCATAGCGTTTTCTATTATTATCGTATGCACACCATTGCACACGCTGCTCCTTAAAGGTAACTCGACACATGAATACAAGCTTTATGATTATGAAGACCCAATCGTTCCTATTATCGAAGATCCGAATCAGGTATCGTTGTTAAAAGACTTTCATTCAGCGCTGGAATCTTTTCCGGAATATACATTTTTAGAAAAGATCAACCAATCCTTGGATATTCAATACTTTTGTGGTTCAGAATCTTTTGCTCCCGATAACATTAATATTTTTGAGCATGATGGAACAAATTACATAACTGTCAATCAGCTTCTGTTAAATAAAGAAGCATTCAACGCAGAAAGAATTCCTCTACATTGCGGTAATGGATTCGATGAAACATCTTATATTGTTTCGCCTGATTACCATATTTCTGTTATTTTAGGGAGCAACTATTTAAAATATTTTAACATCGGAGATGTAATTAGCGCATTGAATTATTATGAAGTCCCCACCTATATGGTTGTTCAAGGTTTTGCTGAAAAGGGTGCTTGTGCCACAGTAAATGGTGTCACTATCGACCTTGATAACTACATCATTACGGCATCCCCACTTTTTAATTTTATGCCTGAAAGTTTTGACGAAACACGTTATCATGGTCTTTTATATTTTCAAAAGATAGATAGTTATTTTATGTTAAAAAAAGCTTCAAATATTGTTGACATAATAGCGGGGTTAGACAATATTAGCACTGCAAATAATATGTTTCCGATGTATATCCAAGCTTATTCGCCTTATTATCAAATGTATATCCGTTTTATTTGTAGGCAACCGTTAGTCGTTGATATTTTTCTTTTTGTGCTTCTTTTGCTGGGTGCACTTATTTGTCAGTGTTATATTATCCATCTATCGCGTGCAGTAACGTCAAAGTGCTTCGACCTAAAGTTGTTGCTTTTTTACCCATTTTTCGATTTTTGCATGATCTTATTCTTTTTCATTCTTGGAGAATTGATGTCGATGAACAAAGATTTTCTGATTTCAGCTTCGCTAATTCTCACTCTAACATTTATTTTTCTTTCTGACATTGCATTGATTATACTATTTCAATCTAAAAGCAAAAGTCAAATTAGCCTATGTCAAAAGTAGAGATTTCTAATCATCTAAAATAAAGTAAAAGACTTCAAATTTTATCATAATCATCCTATTGCCGAACACATAGCAATCTTTTACCTCTTCGTTGTTGCACATGCCGAGTACCACATTCAAAAGGCCCTCTTTCACACAGCGAAGGAGGGCCTTTTGTTTACTTATATCTCAGCAATTCTAATGCTTGTGCCAGAGGTATTACTTTATGACATTTTGATTTTTTTGTGTCATAGACCGGTTTCTTGCCGTTTGGCATTATAGCTGCTGAATTCTCTGTCTGCACTGCGGCATTTAGTTCTGGTATGTAGCGATGTACCTTCCCCTGCCGGTCAATCTTGGCATGAGACATGATAAGTTCCGCTGTTCCCAGCTTGATTTTTGCTTCTTTCGGCAGCGGTGAAAGCCACTTGTAGGTTCCACGCTCCGAGGCCATATCCCACATAGAATACTGGTAAACTCGCCCGCCGAAGAAGTTGTCCTGCTGTTCCCTATATTCAAAGTGTTCTGTCTGCTGCGTTACCATCTGCGCCACGCGAGCGGCATTCAGTTTCATCTCCTCTAAGTGGATGTACTCATACCGTTGATGCTCGCAGTAGTAACCGCAGCTGATATTGACCGCCGCCGTTTCCAGATACGGCGCAATGTAAGATATATCACTGCACGAACCACCTGCCGTCTCGAATCCGAACGAGGTGACGAAGTCCTCAAACTCCGGGTTATCGCAGTGATAAAACACAGCATCATTGCTGCCACGGCGGTCAAGCTCTACGATGTAGTTTACCTGTGGCCGTAAAGAGCCGCTTGTGAATTTCTTTGCACCTATACAGCCGACTTCCTCATCCTCACATAAAAGCACATGACAGTTTGTTGTGCGCAGGATCTGCAAAATCATCCAGACTCCGCATCGGTCATCACCGCCGATGCCCTGCGGTGACATAGCTACCGCCCTATCCTCCGAATAGCATATCTGTTCAACAGGCTGACGGTGAACCGTGTCCATGTGAGCCACCAGCAGCACGGGGATTGCTCCCTCGGCATACAGATAGCCAGGCTTATCCGTGACGGGATAACCCCTGCTTTTCAGTTCGGCTTTCAGCATCTTTTTTAGTTCCATCTGTGGCAGACGCAGAATGGTTTCAAACGTCAATTCTTGCATGGATTCCTCCTTTATGCGGCAAGGCCGTTCATCTGATTCGGGCAGAAACGATTGGCACCGATGGAAAGGCAGTCACCATGGATTGTGCAGTTTCTGCATACTCCAATCACCTGCTCATAGCAGGCGGGGCAAATTCTGCGCTGCTCGCCGGAACGGGCAATTCCGATACGCGGCATACCGATAAACTCCTCTTTGCAGGCAGTGCAGCGATAACTGCATTCCTTACAGTAGAAGTGGTTATCAATATATCTCCCATATCCATACACCGTTTTACCGCAGCCTTTGCAGACAAACATACTGCCGCATTCTGCACAGCGTATCGAGCGGTGGTCCTTCTGCTCCCCGCCGCAGCAAACGCAGCGAGCCACGGAGCCAATCGTCATTTGGCCATAGTCGGTCTCCCCTTTCAGCAGAGACACAACTGCATATCCATACTCATAGTCGGGATAATGGTTGCTGTCCGCCGCAGATTCGCAGTAAGGTTCGGTATCTTTTCCTCGCTTAATCGACCACAGGTTCGGTTTGTCAAGGCACGTAGCGATTGCCTGCTGAACGATGCTGCGATACAGGGTTTTCTGGTCTTCCAAATCCGTTGGATACAGACGAGATTGCAGCAGCACATCGTCCTTATAACAGAAAATCTCTCGCGTGATGCGCGGTGCTGTATGGAAGTCCTGCGTGTACTCATCACTGACCGTGAAGAAAATCATGCTGACAGCATCCCCCATATAGGACTGGCAGCCGCCGCGGTAACCGCCGCCTTCTAAGCAATGGCAGGAACTCCAAGTGTTGTCACGGTTGGACATTTCGAGAAAATCACAGGGGTGGATTGACAGCACTGCGGTTTTCTCGATATGCGCCGGGTTCAGGGCATCTGCCAGCCGCGCAAACAGCGCGTTGTATGGCTTGATCGTGCGCATATAGCGGTTATCCGGTTCGCCAGCTTCTGCTTCTTCCTCGATTTGGTCGAGATGAAATTTCAGGCAGAGCCGATTGATGATACGGCTTGCCTTTTGCCCCGGTGCGCACTTGATACCGCCGTACTGCCGAATCGTGTCCAATCGGTACTCGTTTGGTATCCGGGCATAGTCTGCGGTTGCCGCGTGGAGCGCGGCATTAAAGTTTTCGTACACAGCGTCATCCGGGCAGGCCTTGCGGCCCAGTTCCAGTATAGCGGCGCGTGTTTCATCTACGGTGATGCGGTCAATCTCCCGGCGCTCCTCCACGCGGAACACGATTGCCAGTTCTTTCTCGTTCCATAGCGGATGCTTGCGCAGGAGCTGCAAAAGCCCCTGCTTCTGTTCATACCACTGTGTAAGGTTCGCCGCGACTCCTTCCTCCGAAAACGGCTTTTGATACTTGTGCATGACCTCGTAAAATTGCTGTTTGAGTTCATCCATCATTGTGATTTCACCTTTCTTGCATTTCTATTTTTAACGCCGGGCGGCGCCAAACCAAAACAAAAAAGCGAGAACAACTTTTCTTCGCTGCAAACAGCAGTACAAAAAATCATTCTCGCTTTATGCGGGGCTGCCCCCGTCAGATAAAAAATGCCCGCAATGCACAGACCAAACGGTCAGCGGCTTTGCAGGCACAAAGTACAAAAATGACAACGTGTGTCAGTGCAAATTGCTTTGCAGGACACATAAATCACTTACAAGAATATGGTAACACACTTGAAGATAATCGTCAACTACGGATTCATTAATAGTAATAATTCACTCCGGCCATAGGATTTTATCGATTGGAATACACTATGCTTGCTTATAAAGGCTATAGGATTGCACCAATTTGAATTTCACATACTTATCTGTAGGATAACCAAAGCGGTGTGATTTCGTTGAAATTATTTGCGATTTTTCATTTTTTTTTCAATCTTAGAGATGTTTGTTTGAGTTGTCCCCAAGAGATTGGCCACTTCTGTTTGAGTTCTTCCCTCTTTTCGAAGTTGCGCGATAGTCGATTCCATTTGGCTGACTGGTCGGCTTTTGTTCGTACGCGATTGAGAAATAATATTGGTATCATCATAACTACGAACTTCTACCGTAACAATTTCATTTGCTATCCGTTGTTTCATTCTTAATATATTATTCTTTTTGTGGAACTCTACTCCTTCTGTAGACATCAATTCCTCAAGCGTTATATTCGCAATCTCTTTCGGAATTATACCGCTTGTTTCTTTTTTTACTATATTACTCATACTATTAGCCTCATTTTAATCTTTATTATATACACCATGGCAATCCATTTCTTCATGTCAGGTATTACCGGTGCATCCGTCGTCAGTTGGAATATGACTTTATATGATATTATATTCTTTTTGTTTGCTTTTGTCAATAGGTCATCAACCGTCTTATCGTGATTTCATAGTTCAGCTTTCTCTTAAACAATAAACGAGTTTAGTAGCTAGAACGGTAACAACGCAAATCCAAAGAAGGCGTACATAATTATGGTACACACATACATTTATCTCTCTATAAAACTTACAAATGCCCATCGGCTTTTTGAACCAATGGGCATTTGTGTATCTTATGGCTTTGTTTATAATAGCGTTAGTATCTCAATTTCTCCAAGTGTAGACCTCTGTATCAACCGTGCCAGCGCTAAGAGACGAGGACGTAATCACGCGGTTGTCACCGCTCTCCCACGTAACGGTTCCGTTCGCGTCCTTTTTGATGAACTTGAACTGGATTTCCGTTCCTGCCGGAACACTCACTGGGAGGAACCATTCGGGATAATTGGGATTCAGCAGCGCTTCTGTGCATTTATCCGGATTCCAACTACCCAACTCCGGTACATTGCCTACGATGTAAATATTTTCACCGTAGCTGGTTTCAGCTTTTACATGGAAAATGACTTGGTTCTGGTCACCAGACAAGACATTATAGGTAAACGAATTGCTGACAGCATCTCCCTTCGTAACCGTAATATCATTGTATCCTGCAACTGCATTATCGGGGACATACGTCACGATTTCATTTGCGGTGTTGCTTTCAACCGTTGCTTCGGTTTCACCAAACTTGACCGAGATATTTCCATCAAGTCCATCACCGTAAATATAAACACGGTTGCCTGCACGTCCCATCGTAGAAACGACATTTCCGATTTCGGGTGCGTTGGCTGCCGCATCGTACTGCCAAATTCCTACTTCACCACCATCCAACGTGATCGATGCCGTAGTGTTGATTCCTGTAGAGGCATAGACGCTGATATTTTCACCGTTCAGCATACCACCGAGGAAGTCCACATACTCACCTTCCGGGAGCAGCGTTTCCACATTGTCAATGGTATACGCTTTATCCGGCTGGCGATTTATTGCAACAAGTATAACATCATCATAGAACTTCCGCTCGTAGATAAGGACATCATCATTGCTGTAACGAATCGTGGTAGTACCATACGCAATGGCATCATTTTGCTGACGCAGTTCCGACAGCTTGCCAATCAGCTTGTACGCCGTTGTATCTGTATCAAACGAACTATCCGTCTGCATGAAGATACGTCCAGAGACATCGCTGCCATCTGCGGGGACAACATATTGCTCCGTACCGTAGTAGATGTTGGGAACACCACGAGATGTCAGCAACGTCGCCAAGGCTGCATTGTAGGTCTTTTGGCTTCTCTGCGTGTAGCCGAATCTCGTCACATCGTGGTTATCGAGAAACGTCACTGCCTGATTTTCGTAGTCGTAATCGTCCTGCGTGTACTGCAGCATATTGCCGAAGTCCGCCATCGTTGTCGAGAAATCGCCAAAGGTCGCGGACGCTGCGCGATAAAACTCGAAATCAAGGTTGTTTATGCCCGTCTGCTTCGGGAAATAGACATACTCGTCATATTTAGGGTCAGGCCGCCCGATGAAAAACTCACCGAATTGGGTGATCGTATTATGCGAATCAACCGCATCTTTCAGCCCCTTTGCGAATGCCGCATCCATATGGAGCGTGGCATCATGGCGGATACCGTTTACACCCATATCCGCCCAGAACAGAGTTGCCTGTTCCAGATATGCCGCAACATTCTGATTCTCCTGTGAGAAATCAGCCAGCGAACCGAGGTCCTTATAGCGATAGCCATATCGGCTGCTATCATCGCCACGGTCACCCAAACCGTGGAACCATCCATTGGTATCATTCTGAGGATCGGCAATCAAGTTTTCTACCAAGCCATCCCCATTGTAATCATACGGCTCACCATTCTCATCGAATGCAAAGGTACCATCCTCTTTGCGATCCGGCTCGTACAGCTTGCCATCTTCCGGGATATTGTTCGCGGTAGGGTTCATTTCCCGGCTGGTGTGGTTGGTAACGAAATCGATAACCAGCTTAATGCCGTTGGCGTGCAGTGCATCCCGCAGTTCCTTGAACTCGTTCAGCGTTCCGAAATGCTTGTTTGTCGCAAAATAGTTGCGAACATGGTAGCCGTGGAAACTCGTCCACCGGTTGAGACTGCCATCGCTTTGGTAGTCGATGATCTCCGTATCACGGTTCTCATACGGTGCGGAGATCCAAACCGCCGTGACACCCATACCTTTTAAATAAGGGATCTTCTCGATGATGCCTGCCCAGTCGCCGCCTTGGTAGAGCTTCAGATCCTGCCCGGTTCCATCATAGAGCGTTGCATCAAATCCTGCGGGAACGTTGTTGGATGTGTCTCCATCATAGAAACGGTCCGTGATGATTTGGTAGACGACATCCTTGGACGTAACTGGTCCCAGTTCCGGAGCCGATGCAGCGGAATCCGCATACACAGGGAATGCTCCGAGCGTCATCGAGAGTGCAACTGCTGCAGATCCGATAAGGCACGCTGCCTTTTTTGCCAAATGTTTAGCCATACTTACCTCCTTTACGGTAACTTCTTTGTCGATTGTCGTTCTATCAATATTGGCAGCGTGGTCTGCGATTGTACAAGATACTGCGGTGTCCGGATTCGCCGCAGAACGACTTTCGCAGCCTGCTCACCCATATCATACATATCGAGGTTCACAACACTCAGTTGCGGTTCAATGATTTTAGAAAATGGAAAATCGTCAAATGTGATAACAGCCATATCTTCCGGGATGCGTATTCCGGAAGCCTTCAATTCATTTACGCAGCCAAACGCAATATACTGGTTTGCGCAAATCACGGCGTTGGGCCGTGTCTGCAGTTCCAGCAGGGCGCGTGCGGCTGCTGCGCCGCCCTCACTGGTGGGCGGCCCTTCCCGCAAATATCCTGCCGGGATTTTCTCGTTCAGAGTTGCAAGTGCGCCACTCAGACGGTGCGCAGAAATTGTATCTTCTTTGGGGCCACCGATGAATGCGATCCTGTCGTACCCGTTGCGCCACAGATGTGTAACTGCAATTTGCCCAGCCACCGAGTTATTGGTATCAATCCAACAAAGCTGGTTGGAGAAATCCGGCGCACCCACAACAATGTAGGGCAGTTCCGTGTGGGCCAGACAAAGAGCCACATCCTTTGACACGACTGATGCGTGCAGAATTACACCATCCACATAGGAGCCCTGCAGCAGTTCATCGAAATGCTGCCAAAGATCAAGCGCCGTGCTGTGCTGCACAATGAGACCATACCCTTTTTCGGAAAGTGCGTTCTCTACTCCGGCCATGATTTCAAACAGATGCGGGTTGTCAAATCCCACACCATGCTGCATTTCTGCCAAAAAAAGAATCGTTTTTGTTGCGCCGGTAGCAAAACTTTGCGCGCGACGATTCGGCTGATATCCCAGTTCCTTGATGACCGCATTTACCCGGTCACAGGTTTCCTGCGATATAGAATATGACTTATGCAGCACCTTGCTGACGGTTGCCTTGGACACACCTGCAGCTTCGGCCACTTCCTGAATCGTCACGCTCACGTTTTACACCTCCTGTGTGAATACGGCAAACCCCATAGGGGCAAGGCTGTTATTTTTTTCCTCGTATCCCTGCTGCCACAGCATCTTTCCGTTCATCGAAGGAATGTCCGCAGCAGCAGATTGATTGTTGAGGAACACGGTGATTTTTTCTTTCTCATCGGTGCGCTCATACCCATACAGCCCGTTTTTCTTTTCGGCCTTAACGGTATGGTAACTGCCTCGGCAAAGGGCCGGGTGTTCCGTTCGCAGATGCATCGCCTTTTTATAAAACTCTGCCAAGGCCGGCGGCTCCTGCGACCATGTCATTTCATGGCGGTACTCTGCTTCCTGCAAACCGTAAATGCCGCGCTCATCGCCATAAAAGACGGACGGAATCCCTGTAAAGGTCATCTGGAAAAGTACAGCGAGCTGCATCCTTGCCGGGTCTTTTTCGCACAGCGAATAGAAGCGGCTCACATCATGGCTGTCCAGCAGATTAAGCTGCGCGTACAGTACCGGGAGTTTATACCGCATCCGCATATTGGTCACGCGGGCATCAAATTCTGCTGCATCGATACTCTGTTCGGCAAAGAATCGGCGGCAGTGCTTGCGGAAATCGTAGTTCATGGTGGAGTCGAAGATATCACCGTTCAGCCAATGCTGGGCAGTCTCCCACACCTCACCAATCAGGATACACTCTGCCTTTTCTTCTTTCACCGCCTGCCGAAATGCACGCCAGAATCCGTCGTTGATCTCGCTGGCAACATCCAGACGCCAGCCGTCAATATCAAATTCCCTCACCCAATAGCGGCCCACCTCGCAGAAATACTCTTGTACTTCCGGGTTGCAGGTGTTAGTTTTCGGCATCATGCGCTCATAGCCGAAGCATTCATAGGTCGGATAGGTTTCTGGGTCTTCCGGCCGCTCTACAGGGAATTGCAGATGGTAAAACCAGTTTTTATATTTTGAGTTTTCGCCATTGCGCACCACGTCATCAAAAGCGAAAAAATTCCACCCCACATGGTTAAACACACCATCAATAATCACACGCATTCCCCGTGCATGGCAGTCGTTGACCAACTGTCGGAAATCTTCATCCGTGCCGAAACAGGGATCGATGTGATGATAATCCAGCAAATCGTACTTGTGGTACTCCCCTGCTGCAAAAATCGGATTCATGTAAATGCAGGTAGCACCCAGTTCTTGAATGTAATCCAGATTCTCGATCACGCCGCGCAGCGTTCCGCCGAGTTTTCCGCGCGTGATTTGGCCGTTCCACTCTTTTTCGGATGATTTGCCAGAGATAAAGCGGCGACCTGTGGCGAAACTGTCCGGGAAGATATTATAAACCACTGCATCCTGCGCCCAGGCAGGCGGTGCTGCAATGTCTGCCGGATGGTTAAACGGCAGCTGGTAGTATTCCGATCTGTCGTCCACGCGGTGATCTGTAAAGAAATCGCCGTAATACAGCAGCTTCTGCGTTCCGTCGTCAAGTTCAAAATAGTAACAGATCCGCTTATAGGGGCTTTCCAAGATGACTTGGAAGTAATCAAACCATTCGTCCTGCGCTTCCACCTGCATCTCTACAGACGAGAAAATAACCGGTGTCAGGCGGCAGGCTCGATCTGCATAAAACAGCGTGCAGTGCTTTAGATCATCGCGCCCGGCGCGCAGCCGGAACACGACATGGTTTGGGTCAATCCCGTGTGCCTGCTGTGACATCGGGATGTGTTGGATGGCTTCAAAATTCATTGTGTCATCTCCCTGTTTGGGGCAATCAACCTTTGACACCACCGGCAGTCAGGCCGGAGGTCATATGACGCTGTACGGCAAAGAACACAATCAGAATCGGCAGGCTGACTACCAGCGAGGCTGCTGCAAAAACGGGCCAGCTTCCGCTCATTTCTGTTGCCTGCAAAGAGTACAATCCGGCTGCCAGTGTATAATTCTCGGCACCTGTCATAAAGGTCGTTGCAAAGAGATATTCATTCCAGACATAAATCAAGATCATAACCGCCGTAACCAAAATACTGGGGCGCGCCAGCGGAAGAACAATGCGCGTGACAAGCTGGATGCCGCTTGCACCGTCAATTTCCGCCGCTTCCTCGATTTCGCGCGGTATCGTATCAAAGTATCCTTTCATGTTCAACAGACCAAACTCAGCCATCGTTCCGGTATAAATCAGAATCAAGCCAACTTTGCTGTTGATCAGCCCCAGCGGGCGCAGCAGCGTGTAAATCGCAAACATGGAAAGGACAGATGGGAAAGAGTACAGCAGAACCAGCTGCTTCAGAATCGGCTTGCGCCCCTTAAAGCGCATACGGGAAAACGCATAGGCAGCCGGAATTGCTGCTGCCAGCGAAATAACAACGGTGACTACCGCCAGCGTCATACTGTTTTTGAACCACAGCATGACAGGTTCTTCGGTAAAGACCGCAACATAATTCCGCAGCGTGAAGTTTTTCGGGATAAAACGGAAGTCCGAGCTCACAAGGCTGTTGTCGGCATTCAAAGAAACCGACAGTGCATACAAAATCGGGATCAGCGTGACGAAACAAATCACGATGAACAAAATGTGCAGACAAATCTGCTTGGCTACCTGCTTGAGCATACGCTTTTGATGCCGCGTCATCTGTTATCCCTCCTTTGCTTTCCGGCTGGTCACCATCGAGAACAGAATCAAAATAGCAAAAATCAAAATGGAGACCGCAGAGCTGTATCCGTAATTGTTTGTGATAAAGGCGTTCTCGTAGGCATAGGTCAGGATCGTGTGGATATTGGCACCGGTTTTCGCACCCGCCTGCTGTGTCAGCAGGTATACCACGTCGAATTGCTTAAATGTCGTAAACACGGTAATCAGCACCGAGGGAGCAATAATCGGGCGGATTGCGGGAATTGTAATAAAGTACGCCCGCTGGAACCAGTTTGCGCCATCGAGAATTGCACTCTCGTAGCAGCTATGATCCACCGCCTGCAAAGCACCATCCATAATCATAATCATAAACGGCAGCGCCAGCCAAAGGTTGACAACCGTGCAGCAGAGAAATGCCGAGACATCGTTTGCCAGCCAGCGCACTGTCGCCAGCCCCAGCTTCTGCATCCACTGGTTCAGCAAGCCGAACTGCGAATTGAAGATGCCGTTTTTCCAAAGCAGGATCGACACATACCCCGGCATGGCCCAAGGGATCATAAGCAGTGTCTTGTAGACTCGCCTACCCTTAAAATCCTGTATGTTCAAAAGACTGGCCAGTACAAAGGCAATTACCAACTGCAGCACCATATTCAGCACAGTCCACAGTATAGTCCGAAGCAGTGCCGCCAAAAAGCCGGAATCAAAAACAAACAGCGCGTCTTTATAATTCTTCAGCCCTACAAACGAGAAGTTGAACCAATGGTAAACATTCATGTTTGTAAAGGAGATGTACGCCGTGTACAGGATTGGGAATACAACGATCAGCAAAATCAAAAGCAACGAGGGGGCGCTGCACAAATAGGCCCAAAACGTTTCTTTTTTATTATTCTTCATAGTGCGGCCTTTCCGCATCACTGCATCTGCTTGATAAGGCTCTCTGCCTGCTGCTGGGCGGCCTGTGCGCTGCCGCGGACATCTTTTCCGCTCATGTTTACATCCACAAGCAGATTTTCCGTAACAGTCCACATAACGTCCATTTCGGGAACGTTCGGCATGGGAACCGCATCCTGCGCCGTATCGTACATAGCCATAACCATGTCGTCACCGCTGATAACTGGGTCATCATAGCAACTCTGCTTCGCAGGGGCGCAGCCGCTTGCTTTCGCCATCGCAATACCAACGGAATCATTTGTCAGAACCTGCAAGACCTTTGCAATGGCATCGTGCTTGCGCTCAGCTGCAACTTTCAAGACATGGATACCCTGCACACCGGAATACGGTGCAATTTTGTTGCCGGTCTCATCTACAGTAGGCATCGGTGCAATGCCAAGGTCAATACCGCTCTCGCGCGCCGTAGGAACCAGCCAGGGACCACCGATAGTGGAGTGCGCTTTGCCTTCGCGGAACAGCGTATTCACGGTAGAATACTCACCCTCGGTGGGCATAAGCTCCACGAATTTCTTGTGGTATTCCAGCGCCTTGATGGTGTTCTCATCATCGAGGCCGGGTTCACCATTTTCGTTCAGAATGTAACCGCCAAACGCATGGAGCCAGCCCGCAGCATAGTACGCTGTGCTGTGCTGTTCCACGAAGCCGTAATGTCCGCCTTTCGTGTTTTCCTGCATATATTTGTACAGTTCTTCTGTGGTCGAAGGTACTTCATCATCACTCATATAACGTCTGTTGTACATATAGAGCAGCGTCTCAAAGTAGATCGGAAGCTGATACACTTCCCCTTTGTAGGTAGCAGCCTCAATCGTCATCGGAATGTACTGATCCAAGGTGCTCTTGTCAACGAAATCCGTTATCGGTGCGAGAATGCCCATTTCAGCGTAAACGCCAATTTTATCGTGGGCAAAGAAGTACATATCAGGGGCAGAGTTCGGATCGTTGCCGACCATCTTCAACGAATCAGTCAGACCGTCTTTCTTTTCCAGTTTTACCACGATATCCGGGGCAAGCGTATCCAACTCTGTCTGCAACGCCTGCGCGACTTCATCTTCTTTGTCGTGCCAGATCGTAATGGTAACCGGGCCATCTGTCTGCGCAGTATTATCCGTGCCGCCCGACGAGCAGCCGGTCATCAGCAACGATACCGCTACACATACACTTAAAAATCCTGCTATCAGGCGCTTCATGGAATACCTGCCTTTCTGATTGTGTCAAATAAGGAGTACGGGCTGTTCAGCCCGTACTCTATGATTTTCTAAGGAAGATTACTTTTTCTTTTTGGAGATGACCACGCCGCCTGCCACAACAGCAATCACCACAACAACGACAATTACAATCGGCATCGCGTTGGACTTGGTTTCTGCGGGTTCCGCCGCATCCGTTGCAACCGTAGGCTCACTCTCTGCAGCAGGAGCCTCTGCTGTTTCTACAGTCTCAGCCGGGGCTTCATAGGTGACTTCTGCATTTTCCGCATCGCTCACTACAATCCACAGATCCTTGCCTGTTTCCACACTGAGGTCACTGGTCTGAACGCTGCCATCGCTGCCATTCACGATAATGCTGTTGACCCAGCCGGGAACAGAAAGCGTCAGCCAGCCGTCCTCCCCTTCCTGCAGGGCTTCGCCGGGCCAAGAAGAGAATGCGTTCGTGCCGTCCGGTGCGGACCATGCCCACAGATGCGGCTCGCTCCAGTTTGCGGGAGCTTTTACATGAACAGTAATATCTTCTGCAACGGGAGCATTCGGATCATTGTAAGTAAAATCGGAAGTTCCGTCCTCAGAAACCGTAACCCACACCTCAGCTGCATCGATGGAGATATCCTCCGTCTGCACATCGCCGCTGTTGCCGTTGACAATGATGCTGTTCACCCAAACGGGAGCGCTGGCAGTATACCAGCCATCTTCGCCTTTGCTCATGGTCTTGCCGGGCCATGCTTCAAAAGCATTCTTGCCATCCGGTGCAGACCATGCCCACAGGCAGACATCCTGCCAATCATCGGGAACCTGCGCATGAATCTTGAATTTTTCTACATACTCCGGCAGATCACCGGTGGTCTGTGCATCGTAACTGATTTCTACATTTTCTGCATCGGTCACCGTGACCCAAGCATTTTTGCTTTCCAGCTTGTAGTCACTGGTCTGAACCGCTGCATCGTTCGCATTGATAATAATGTTGTTGGTGGTTTCAGGAATCCAGCAGTAATACCAGCCATCATTGTTGCTGTCTGCTTCCATCTCGCCACCGGGCCATGCATCAAAAGCGTTTGTGCCATCGTCTGCCCATGCCCACAGGTGCGGGTCTGACCAGTCAGACGGGAGTTTTGCGTAGACGATCATTTTTCCATCGGATGCTTCCTCTGCAAACGCAGCAACGGGCATAAGCAGACACAGCATCAATGCCGCCAGCACAACTGCAAACAAGTGTTTTACTCTGCTCATATTTGTTTCCTTCTTTCCAAACGGTGAAGAGTTTTTGAGATTTTCTGATGCGCATCCTTGACATCTACAGAGTAACACTCCCAGCAACCCACGTCAACAAAGAAATAGGGAAACGGTTTCCTTTCAATTTGTGCATATTCCATCATGTATTCACTATTTGAATGTGCAGTTTGCCAGTAATTTTTGTGCTTTTCTTCCGCATGTAACCATTTTGTAATTTTTGCAGTTCTTTGTTTTCCTATTGTTTCCTATCTTATTTTTGCACATTGTTTCGACAGTCGTTAAATATTTTCTCTGAATTTGCAATGTAAAACACTGCATACGTTTATTTATGCTACTGTTTACAGTATATCTGCCCATCGAGCACATCATCAACTTCTTAGTCTACGAGGTTCACAAGCAACACCACACATTGACGCAGATTCTTATGGGCTTACTGCGCACCGAGTTTGTGTTGGATGCCGTGGAAAATGCAGAGCCGCCCGCCGATATGATGAACACTCCCAGCATGAAAGATGATCTGCACCGTCCGATGATGCTGCTGGTGAAAGCGACTGCGGTAAAAGAAGTATAAAAATAATTGCCTCCGATTTACATCACATGACGTGAGTGCAAGTCGGAGACAATTTCAGCTTTTATTTTTTCAGATTGCTAATGCCGTCATTTTTTGAGACTTTCCCTGCTGTGGGATCTTCTGAATACATGGTTCCCGTTTTATATCTCACATAGCTTTACTTCACACGATGCGCCATTTCCATGTGGCTTTTTCAAAAGAGTTGCTTTCATCTGCGCCCCGGTGATTTTACCTTCGCTACTTATGATTTAAAGTTCCATCACATAGGTACGAATCGGTACATTACCAATTTTATTGACGGCATATGCTTCTGTGCTCTTACCTGGCTACTGAAAAGCAATCAACGAAGAAACGTCTGTATCAATTAACGTTTTATAGAAATTTTCTTCCGTCCCGCCATTGTTCTCATACATCAAGTATTTCCACGTTTCATTTCCCCAGCGCAAGTACATCTCCGAGGTAATACTATCACTTACAATCTCATATTTGCCAATCTTTTCTTCGATATTAAGATTGTTTTCTTGTACAGACAAGGCTTCGGCATTTGCTCGATATACTTCAATCTTTAGAGTTTTTTTCTCATTGTAATAACTAATACTCATTCGAAGCAAATGGTCATATGTCGTTTCATCTGCTCGTTTATACGTAGTATTCAATTCAGCCCCATCTGGAATTGAAGTAGACACTTGAATTGATGGTGTAGGCGTATAATCTAACGATGCCATTTGAAATTTGTAATCGCCAATCGAATCAGGAAACGTGATATCCTGATATTTTTCATGTAGAAGTTGTGCATCTGTTTGTTCAACAGCACCACACACTGTCACAAACTTATCTCCATATGCAAAAGTATAAAATTCATCAATTGCCAGTTCTTTTTCATTGCATATTTGTTTTGCTTCAGTAGTAATTGCGGGTAATTCCTTTAATTCGTCCACCGTTACATGTTCCTGTGACCCATTAGGTGTTTTTTCACCTTCAATTTCAACATATTCCTCCCCGACGCGGTTTGATGTGTTTTCATCAAGCATCCCATTGGAACATGCTGTCAACAAAGTCACTATGCACAAAAGCGCACAACATCTTTTTAGCAATCCCAATTCAAAAGTCTTCACCTTAATACACCTCACCTGTAAGCAGGCATTGCGTTTTTGAACCTGTTATTTCCTGCGATAAAATTCGACGGTAATTGCACTTATTGCAATCATATGAGTGAATCTTATAGGTGACATACATTACATCATAAGTTCCTGTTCCACCATGACGACAATTGGTATATGTCGGATAATCCTCTGAAAACGTTCTTTCGATTATACCCCCTCCATTACAGTTGGGGCACGCCTCTGCACGCATCATAGAAATACCAGCGATTTCACTAGTTGACTGATTCCCCATTTGCAAATACATTTCCAAATGATCAATAACTTCCATTGGCAGGATTTCTTCCAGCATCTTATAGTTGTCCGCGATGCACACTGGCACTGCATCCGACACACGCTCCCTACTAAGTTCCTGACGATAGCTACACGAACTACACGAACGGTATTTTACAAGATAATCGGCAACATAGGCGTCACTCCCCTTTTTTCCGTGTTGACAGGGGAAGGTTGTGGTGAATCTTTCTTTTTGCTGCCAGTCATACAGTGTTCCTCTATCACAAGACGGACATGTCGCAGCACCACGCAAAACATTAGTTTCCATTTCCGCTGACTCAGCAAATACGCCTAAACAACATACTACCGAAAGACCTATCGCAATTATTATGCTCATTATTTTCTTCATAGCTATCCTCCTTTGTAATTGGAATTCGATTTCACTTAAATGTGTCGCCCTAACAGTTATTGCAACAAATTTCCTATATTAGCTTTTCAAATGCGCCCATTTCCTTTGACGTACTTACAGTGGATTCTTTTCATCTGTTACTTTGGATATGGTCTCTTGTTCGTTTTTTCAGGGATCTGGATACTCTACGATGTACATAAACCCATCGCACCAGTAGCAATATAGACGGTACAGCACGGTCGGCGTATTTGTGTCGTAATCATATCCACGGTCAAAATACTTTTTATATGTCTTACTCCCATGCTGTCTTGTAGGATCTATCCCGCATCCTCCTTCGAAATGAAGTGCAGGCATATTTTCCAAATAGTTTTCCAGTTCTGTCTCACTCTGAAACGTCGAAATCAAATTCATCTCTGTATCGTATAGCTTCACTTTTTTCTGCTCTTCTGCAAAAACCGGATTTGCCATTGACATGATTACTACCAATGTTAAAATCGAAAAAATGATTCTTTGTACGCTTTTCATAAGTCACTCCTTTGTTTTTTTACGAAAAAAGTTGCACAGATAAAGCCTAAGAACCTCCTTTCATGGCTTTATAGATTTTATCATTTCTATTATTTTTTCAGCTTCGTCCACATCGTATATTTCTGTTTCACGATAAAATCGATAACAAGACTGATCTGTTACCCAATAAATTGCCGCTTTAGAGATAATATCTTCTGGCTGAATACTATTTACCGATTTCTTTAATGCAATTGCATTCTGAAGTTCATCTCGATCAATTTCCGAAAGAAGATTCCCGTCTTCATCTGTAAATTCATGTTCAACCGATGCAAAACTGTACTGTGTTACAACAAAGCTTTTTTGCTCTGTCTTATAGCCTTTACCTATTCCCGTATGAATTTTTCCAGAATAGGTAACACGAATACGACTATATCCTATTTCTGCATTCTCATCAAGCTCCTCTACACTATAATCGCTGCTGGGAACTTGAATCTGCATTTTCTCATAGTTGCTTGAATCAGGGGCATTCCTAACCGTCAGCCAAACACTCCCACGATTCATATTCCAGCTCAGTTCTGGCCATAACGCCACCGCTGCTGTTGCAAATAGAAAAACCGCTGCAACGACTGCCGCTGCCATGTAAACACTTTTATATCTTTTTTTACTAATCTTAAGATTTGGCCCAGTCACTGGTTTTACTTCGATTGCATGAAATGCTTCCAATTCTTCTTTTTGCATATCTTCGCATACCGCAATCAATAACTCATCAAACTTATTCTTCACAGTATAATACCTTCTTTCTCTAACACCGCTTTGAGCATTTTTCTCGTTCTCCATGCTCGCTGTCGCACTGTATTGGGAGAGATGTCAAGTAATGCTGCTATTTGTGTGCTGGTATATCCTTGACCATACTGTAATTGAATAATAGACCGATCTGTCTCGCTTAGATTTCTCAAACTGTTCTTTATTTTTCTACTTACCTCTCTGCTCTCTACAATCTCATGTGGTGATGGTGAAGTGTCCGGTATAGAATTCAATATACTATCTTCAATCGGTTCAGGATTTCCCTTTCGCATGATGTTGTAGGCCGCATGGCGGACAGTAATAAGTATAAGATGCTCAAGTTTTTCCTCACTCGACGTATCAAGTTGCTTGGCTTTATGCAATCTAATCCATCCTTCTTGTACCGCATCTTGTGCAAGAGACGAATCATGTAGAATGGCAGTGGCCATTGCACATAGGCGGGCATAGTTTTTTGTGAAAATCTGTTCCACTTTATATTTTTGTTCCATGTTACCGCTCCCATTACTTGACTTTGCAAAGGCCTTTCACTACTATAACACCATAACTTACTAAAGTGTTATGCATTTTCATGATTTTTTCTATAAACATTAAAATCAATACACACCTCTCGTTACTCACTAAATAAAAATCTCCAACTTGCGCGGTTGTATCGTGTAGATTGGCGGTTCTCGCATAAAAATAATTACCTTCGACTTGCACTCACGCGATGCAGTGCAACCCGAAGGTGATTTTTCTTTTATATAATTTTACTTCGCCCGGCGCGCTAATTCCATGTGGCTTTTCAAAAGGTCTTCTTTCATCTGTACACCAGTGATTTTGTCTTCACACCATGCGTTTGAAAGCTCTATCGCATAGCTGCGAACCGGTACGCCTTCAATTTTATTGACTGCATCTGCCACATGTACTGCCCGTTTACGTTGTGCTATTTTCTGTGGTTCCATAGGGGGCCTCTCCATTGTGTTTGTTATAGTTTTTGCTGTCAAGTTTCATGCGATTGATTGTTCTACGCCATATTTACCATATAGTACTTACTCATTTGCAAAAATATCGTTTCCGTCCAGGTAAAAATAAGGTTCTTCCCTCTCTACAAATCCATTGATGGCTATGAAACCAATTTGCTTGACCGTGAGTTCTTTGATGGCTTCCGCCTGCTGAACCTCACGATGAATTTCATCAAGGGTCATCGGCTGGGCATAATATTTTGCTTCGCAAATCTCATATCCATCTGCAAATTCCAGCGCAACATCAAACTCACCATTTTTACGATGGACGGGATTGTCATAATAACCTTCCAATATTGCGTACACCCTTCATTTTTCCGAAACGAATCTGAAAGCTGAAATAGTCGCGGCAAATTTCCTCAAAGCGACGGGAAACAAAATCTGCCAGGGCTGGCACTGTATATTCATCATATCAAAGGCCCTCAGATTGATTCAGCTTACATAAATCAATTTGCGAAGTCTATTCTCCCCTATATCCAGCAAGATTACGAGCAAGAACTATCTAACGAATTCACTTCAAATCCACCCGACTAATTTTCCGAATTTTTAATGCATTGACATACACAGAAGTCTCCATAACTATGATCTCTGTGTATGTCATTCTTTTTATATAAATTACAGAAGATATAGAAAAAAGAATCCTAAGCAATCTTAAAAAAAATGTCAATTCTACTATTTTTCAATGTGAAATAGATTCTTATTATAAAGACCAACCTATTTCGAAATTTATCTCTATGTACAAAAACAAATAAATCAAGAAAAAGGCATGTGCCTTATCAGACCTCAAATTTTATTGAAACCCGATATATGCACATACCTCTGTAGAAAAAAATTCCTAAGGTCAACTTCTTTCTTATTTATTGTTGCTTTTCTCCGCCGCACAACGAACGCCGAACAAGAGGCTATTCGCATAATAGTAAACCGAGTTCGTAAGCTTCAACATATTCTGCGGATCCGTTTTGTCGATTCTCTCACGGACAAACCCAGTATAGACCTTCGAACCTTTATCATAGAAATAATTTATGGTAAATCCACAGTTTTCCAATGTCTTTCGCATTGCTATGTTTTCTTCGTAGGTTCCCGTGAACAACCTCTGACTCATGAACATAAGACGGCAGTAGTTAATCAGTCCCGTGGACAGCGACTTCTTACGGCTGGTCTTATCGGTCAGAGCCACACCCATTTCAATATCCGAATCCACGCGGAGCTTATAGTCTACATACGCGGCAGGCTTACCATTTGAGTAAAAGTATGCGTATCCCGTCCACACCTCTTTTTTTAGACCATTTAGCGTCATATCTTCGATATTGCGGCCTCGCCAAGAGACTTTTTCGCGAAATTCATCATGGCTGCCTTTTACGAATTCATAGATTTTGTTTATATCTCTGCTTTCGACGCGGCGCAGCGTGTATCCCTCCGCGCCCGCATCTCGATAGCAAAGCCGAATCGCTTTGGGTTCATACTCAATCCGAGTAATCAAAAGATTTTTGCTGCGGACATAGCCCAGCGCCTTTTCTTGGCTGTAGAATATTACGGTGGGAGCAAACGCGCCGTCCTTAATTAACTTAAATTGCAGCGCCGAACTATGGGAGTGTCTCCCTGTCAATGTATAGGGATCATACTTTTGTCTTATGTCTTCCGGCAGTATGTTGGTTGCTGTCGGCCTGTACATATTGCTCTCGTTGATTTTCCATTTATCATTCGATCTGCTCAACGCAAAAATGATTGCGCTGGTTGCAAACAAGCAAAATACCGTTTCATCCTTGCCCTTGCTTTCATACTGGACTCCTTGGAAGTCTCCAAGGCGCAGGATATCATCCGCAATGTTCGTGTTTTCCACAAGTTCTTGGATGCCATCCCAAAAGTATTTTCGTTGGTTTTCATCCAAATACCTGTATATTCTGTTTTTGAAATTGCTTTTGATAAGCTCAGTGCTGCACGATTCTGCTTTTCTACGAATTCTTTCAGGAATATCAACCGTTCCATGAAACACCGGTGTCGCGCGGTTGCTTTCTATCGCTTCCACGTATTCGAGATTCTTATCTTCCTCAATAAGAGAAAATAAAAGGTTGATGGTATCCTTTTTCCGCGTCCTCGGATGCGTTTCCAGTTCCCCCGTTCTTTCGCATGGAAGGATCCAAATGTCGCGTTGCCAGATTGCATAGACAAGCTTACAAATGCCGGAAACCGTCAGTCTTTCCTTTTCCGTTCCTGTTGTCATGTTTTCATCCTTTAATTTTACATTTTCCATTGCTACTGCCTCCCTTTCGATTTCTATGTCTCTATTATACATTTTTCTTTACTTTCTGTCTTTCCTCTTTTTTCTCACATTTTTCTTGTATCTTTTTCTTTGTAATCATCATTTTATGGAATCTACATTTTTTATTTGAATCGTTTTCTACAATATACTTTTAGTCTTTTTGTAGTACAAAATGTGACATTCTGGCAATAAAAAAAGGTGATTGCTATGTCTTTAAATACCATCTAGAATAGATCTATCGAAAGATTCAGCTTTCGATAGATTAAAAACTGGAGGAAAAGAATATGAAGTTATCGAATATCAATCGCGTCTTACTCTTCCTTGCGTTTCTCTCCATCTTGTTCGTTGGCGTAAAATACCCGGATAGTTTCTCCTATCGTGACCTTACCGCTCTCTTCTCGCTCTTCGCCTCACTTTTGAATAACCTTTAAAATACATAGTAAAAGGGAAACGTTCAAATGAATTGTTTCCCTTTTACTATATATTGTTTCTGCTCTCTCAAATTGTCTACTGAAAGATCTACTTGCGTGTCCAGCGATTGATCAGTATACTGTCCATCCCTTTTCAACATTATTGAAGCATCAACTCTGTACAAAAGCAAATATTAAAATGAAAAAGTAGTATCCTTTCTACCAAATAAAAACCTCCAACCTACGCGCAATATCGAGCAGGTTGAAGGCTTTCTCATATCAGATGATTGTCTCTCTTTGTGGGGGAGTTTTTCATTCTCAACCCCAGCCAACTTTCCAGCGTCTGCAAGTCGCTGAGCAGAATGTCGTAAACCTCATCGTTTACCAGCGGCGCATGGGCTTCATACGCCGCGCGGCAGCGGTTCAGGCGGTCTGTCAGCTCCCGCAGCTTGTCTATGAAAGCTGCTTTTTCCTGCCATTCCTCGGTTCTCATTGGCTTTTGGGGGCACAGCGGCCGAAGTTCAATTCGTGAATCACCGACAGGATAGTTTCATCGTCATCCCACTCGGCAGAAAACGCTGTCGGCGCATAAGTGCCGTCCTGCAAGACCATTACCATCCCCTGCTCAATGCGCAGGGTCACATCGTTACGCTTGGCGCAGACGATGGCGAGATTTCCAATTTGCTTCATAATGTAAGTACTTCCTTTCTTACGCGGTCCGCAAAGCCATAGGCAACACCTTGCGGCTCCACAGATCAACAAACTTTTTTACTTCTTCCGTAGGGTCGCTGTTGTGGTCGCCATGGATCTGCTCGATTTTACCATCGCGCACCTCCACAGTCACATACGGCTTTTTGGGTTCTTCCACGCGGCGGACAAATACAATCAGGCATTTTTTCGCTGCCACTCGCTCAATATAGGTGCCGACACAGTGGTTCAAAGCCTGTCCTTCTGTGATGAGGTCATCGGTTTGCTTGGGGCAGACAATTTGCAGTTTCTTTGAAGTAAGATTGGCCTTTTCTGCCAAATTCTCATACACTTCACGAAACGCACGCTTTGTTTGCTCGTCCCTACACTTCTTAATGTATCGGCTCAACTCGCCATGGGCCTCATTGCAGTGTTTAGGGAACAGAACTTGGCTGCTTTTCATGTCATAATTCTGGCCTTGACACATTTGCAGGTAGTCGCTGTAGGTCGAGATTGCCTCTTCCATCGGGGAGCGATAGAGGAAAGCCCGCTTCAGCTGCATATAGTCTGGCAGCTGGCTGTCCATATAGCACATGAATTTTCTTGCCGTCATATAGGCAAGCCACTGCGTCGGAATCGTATGCACATGATTTTTGAGTTGCCACCGCAAAAGTTCCTGCCGACCACGCAAATTAAGCTTCGTGTATTGCTGGCATGCTTTCAGTGTATCGCTGCCAGCATTTAATTCTCGAAGCATGCTCAAATCTTCTTTGTCGACCCGTAAAATGCGGTGCGTGCGTTTTTGCGTGTCATCAATTTCTGGCCCCATACCGTGCCGATACACAATGTCTGCGACAATGTGCTCGAATCCGACTTTGACAAGATGCTCAATGAGTTTTGGATAGCGCCGATATACACGCAGATAGGTACTGACCTGCATTATCTCCTTCGTAGGTTCATAGAACTGCCGGAGTGCGCAATACTGCCAAGGTGTTCCCTGCAAGGCTCTTTTCAGTGATGGCAGGTAAACCGCCCCGGTATCATCGGCTTCATAACTGCTTGTATAGGGAGAAAACTTCGGTCGGTTTCCTCTACGCCAGTGCGTTGCACTATCGTAACTGCTGTCATAATAGTACGCATCTGTGGCGGTGCCTTCTTGCCCTACGGCGCGGATGAACAGCCTTGCGTTCTCATAGATTTCTTTCACAGGTGTGTTGGTTTTTGACTTATACACCCAGCGCGCTTTGAAGATCCGTATCAGCAATTCTTCATCGCTGATTTTTTGAATAACCTGGCAGGTTTCCCTGTCCTCATGGTAGGCGGCTCTTCTCCCCTGCGCTTTGGCGATTGCCTTTTGTTTGCATTGCGGGCAGACAAAGATTTTTCCGGTTTTCGGCTTTTTTATCACAGAAAACTTCTCGCAATAGGTACAAAAAACCTGCGTTGCTGGCTGGTTCCTGTCATACGAATAAAACAGATAGTGCGGCATGACATTTCGGTCAATCCAGCGTGCCAGATTTGACGGCGCAGCTGGGATCTTTTTCATTTTCTCGACTATGCCCATATCACGTTTGCAGCGGCGCTTTTTTGCCTGCTTGTTGCGAATACCATACTGATAGACCTGCAACGCCTCCAATATCGTGATGCCACTTGCACTTTGATGGATAAAGTCCGAAATCGTAACTCCATCCGTCCCTTTATAGAAAACGCAGGATTCCCTAAATTTATAGAAACTTTCATCCACAAGATTTTCCAGCATTGAATCCCGCCACTTGACGTTTCCCTCGGCATCACGCTCCAGCGTGACAAAGTCATCCTTGCCCTGAAACACGACCCATTTTGGCATGCGGTCATTTGCTTTCAGGCGTTCGCATTCATAGAAGTAAACCGCCAGCACCCTATGCCCGCCGAGCAGCTTGACGGCGGCGGTGACAAGGTATTTCACCCGATCCGTGTACAGCACCCCGGCATTCAGGCTGATGTTCAGCGGAGCATTGGCCGCGTGGCGGCAGGCTCGTTTGTCCAGTTTCATCCTGCCGCCCCCTCTGTGCCAAAGTCTCCAAAGGTGAGTTGTTCTTCGTCTACGGGTTTCGGGGCTGGTTTGGGCGTTGCCTTCTTGGGCTTATCCTTTTTTCCTGCCTTGGGCGATTTCCCGTTGTAGATCTTGGGAGCAAACTTTTCTTCCGGTTCAGCGTCCTCTTTGGCATCTAGGTCCCGGAAATACTCCCGCGCCCACTGGTAGCAGAGTTCGTCCGGTACATTGCCGCCGAAACCGCCGCCCATAGGCTTTTCGTCATTGTCCTTCATTTCCTGTTCCAGATACTCCCGCGCCTTGCGGTTGATGTAGTGGAAGCAATTCAGCATCTTTTTCTTGGGGTTCATCACAAGGCGGGCAAAGGCGGGGTCAGCCAGACATTCGGTCTGCACGTCTTCCATAACGCAAAGTTTCATATTGCGGCGGGTCAGGCGCTCGGTATCCTGCGAAACGCGGTTCATGGATGCCTGCATCACGTCGTCATCCGACATAGCGGCAAGGCGGTCCAGTTCCTGCTGTTCCCGCAGTTTTTTATGTGCCTGCTTTGCCTCCCATTCGGCTTTGCGCTTGGCTTCGGCGGCATCAAATTCAGCCTTTTTGCGGGCTTCTTCCGCGTCCTCCGCTTGCGGTTCCTGCTTCGGGGGTTCAACCGGCTCAAATTCTTCGCTGAAAGAATCTACGGTTTCACTGTCCGAGGACACCTCGAAAGCATCATCCTCGGCATCACGGTTCATCATATCAATTTCAGAGAGTATACCCATTGTCCTATCCTTTCAAAAAAGGCAGAGAGCTGCCCAGCGGTAGCTCCCTGCCATAACTTTGCGCGGCATCAGGCCGCTTTTTCTTTTGTTTCTTCCTGCCGCAAAGCAAGCTGCCAGTCATCTATGCCCTTGCAGGCAGTATTCCAGACAAGGCTTGTGCTTTGCAGCCCGGCTACGCGGGCAATCTGCTGAACCTTTTCGGCGGCAGATGCCACATATTCATTTTCTAACTTGTCCATGTCATAGGCTTCCACGACCAGCTTGGTGCCGTTCTGTGCCATGCAGCGCAGTGCGGATTCCAAGCCGTTCAAGCTGTTCACCCCTGCCACCGCGACGAACGAACGCCCTGTCAGACAGTGGGCAATATCGGCTTTGAGCAGCCCTTCCGTCACATATACGGTCTTGGCAAACGGCTCGCCCACAAAATGCAGCGGGCTGCCGGAGGTCACGCCGTGCGGCTTGCCTACGGACGACAGCCAGATATACTTGGCACCGCTTTTGCCCGGCGGGTCATCCCTGCGGCGCAGCGGTGTGTCCAGCCGTATCTGCATACCGCAAATAAGACCGTCCATACCGACAGCCGGTACTAGAATGCCCGCCATGCGGCTGCCAAAGTTGATCGTCCACCGCCCGGCATCGTCTTGATAAAAGCCCGGCACACCCTGCAAGGTGCAGCCATGCCGCCGCAAGCGCTCGGCATAACTGCGGCACAGAAACGCAGGCGGGGTCGATTTGAACCCGAACCTTGCAATCTGTTCCTCGGTCAGCCCACGCCGCGGTGACAGCAAGTGCGCTTTGTGCGTGGGTGTCAGCGGCAGCATGGAGAGCAGCAGCGAGTAGGTCTGGTGTATCTCCTGCGGGGCGGCACGGGCATTTTGCCCCGGCTTTACCCCGATGCAGTCATTCACTCTTGGTCGGGGTGTGTACCGCCCCAGTGCCTCGCATATCTCGCGGTAGGCATCGGCATTGCCGGTGCAGTTATGGCGGGCATACAGTGCCAGCATACCGCCCGCCGCGCCGCAGCGATTGCAGCGCCAGACGTTTTTGTCTGTGTTGACGTTGAGCCGCCCGCGCTGGTCCCCGCAAAAGGGGCAGTTCAGGTACAGGCTCGACGGCAGACGGCGGCGGACAGTAAGCCCCAGCAGTTCTACCACATCGGCAATGCCAAACGGAAACGTATCGGAAGATGAGGTCATGCAAAACGGCCTCCTTCCCGGTTATCCCGCCTGTTTTTCCTGCAAGCTGTCCCATATGATAGCTGCCGCTGCGCGGAGAATATTGTTTTCTCCTTGATAGCCTTTCACATACCAGCGCAGGCTGGCGGCACGGCGGTCAGCGACCTGTGCCAGCGTCCAGCCCTTGCAGGTGCCGCAGTCTACGATGACGTTCTGCGCCTGCTCGTAGGTCATCTGCTGACGGATCTCCTCCACCGGGCTGCTTTGGGTATATGCAGTGGCGGGCGGTTCCTGTTCCAGCACAATGACATTCTGCGGCGGTTCTGGCGGGGTCTGTGCAGACTGCACGGATTCTGGCACAACCGTCTTAGGCTTTTTTACAACTTCTGCCGTGGTCTGTTCGGGAACGGGCATATCGTCCGCCATGATGGCATCCAGCGGGTCAGCCTTGGCAGACTCCTGCAGGGTAGCTTTCACGGGCTCCGGCTGCTTCTGCACAGGCTCTGCGACTTCCACTTTCGTCTGCACAGGCTTGGCAACCCCTGCTTTTACTCCCACCGGCACCTCGCTGCCGTACTCCTCCGACTCACTGCCCACATCGGCAAACTGGATGCCGAAGCCCGCATTGGAGAGCGCCGTGTCCAGCGCTTCTTCCTGCGCAGCCTCCACATACAGCCCACCGGGCGTTGCGTCCAGCGTGCAGTTGGCAACATAGCTGCTCAACGGCTCGGCATCCTCGCGGTCACGGTAGACCTTGGCTTCAAAAATGGCCATCTTCTCGGTGATGCGCAGGGCGTTGAGCTTCAGCCGCCCCGTGGGGCAAGCCAGCCGGAACCACAGCTTTTTGTACCGCAGGTCAAGGCGCATCACGTCATCCCCGGTTTTGCGGGAAGTTGTGCGGCGCAGGAATTTCAGCGGGTCAAAGCCGGGTACATGGTTTAAGGATGCCACAGCGGCGTTGGTAGTGTACAGCATAGGTTCTTGATTCCCTTTCATGGGTGATTTCTCCCTTCAATTTTGTATTCAGCCGGCCTGTTGCAGTTCCGGCAGTGCATTTCGTTCGGTGTGGTAGGCCTTGCAGTACAGGCGGATGCGCTCGCCCAACATGGTATTGCGCTTGCTGATATCGGCGCGGTGAACCGCCATAAACAGGATTGGCTTATGTCCTACAAGGATGACTTTTTTCTTGGCGCGGGTTACGGCTGTATACAATAAATTACGATACAGCATGATTGTGTGTGCCTTGACGATGGGGATAATGACCGTTTCAAACTCTGACCCCATCGCTTTATGAATCGTTGTGGCATAAGCAAGGTCAACGTGCGCCAGTTGTTCCGTCGTGTAAGTCAACTTGCGGTCGCCGCCAAAATCCATCTGCACAAGCCGTTCGCCTTTGCTGTTCGTGGTAATCCCGGTAATAAAACCGAGGTCACCGTTGGACACTTTCTCGGTGTTCTTTGTCTGCATAACACGGTCATGGACACGGAAGATACGGCTTCCAATCTTCACTTCTTCCTCGGTCGAGCGGAACGGATTGACCCGTTCCCGAATGGCTCGGTTGAGCTGTTCGGATGCCGCCTCTCCTTTTTCTCGGAACGGCGAAAGTATCTGCACATTTTCGATGCTACGCTCGGCAGCTTCTTTGCAGTAAATGTCTTGGATGCGCCGCGCCGTTTCGATTTGCGTCGGGCTGTCCACAAACACAAAGTCATTGCCGTAGTACAGCTTGGTGCTGCCCTCGTTGATGAACTTTGCGTTGTAGGCAATCAATCCGTCTTTCGACTGGCGGAAGATCCAATCCAGCACCGTGACAGGCACCATTCCGCTGTGGATCAGCTCGTAGAATACGTTGCCGGCGCCCACGCTAGGCAGCTGGCTCGGGTCGCCCACAAGAACGACCCGCGTGTGCTGACCGATACGCTTGAAAAACTGCTGTGCCAGCCACATATCCACCATAGAAAACTCGTCCACAATGACGAGGTCGGCATCCACAAAGTGAACGCGCTCGCCATCGCCCACTTCTTCCCCGGTGCCAAGTCCCAGTGCGCTGTGCAGTGTGCGGGCTTCGTCAACGCCGGTGCTTTCCGCCATACGGCGGCTGGCGCGACCTGTGGGAGCCATAAGGGCGAACTTTCCTTTCGGGTGCAGGCTCTTGAACACTTCGATGATGGCCTTTAACACGGTGGTCTTGCCGGTGCCGGGCGAGCCGGTGATAATCGTCAGCCCATGCTGAAATGCCGTTCGCACCGCCTGCTCCTGCTTTTGGGAAAGCGTAATGCCCAGGCTTTCGCGCACCGATTCCAGCGCAGACTCGATATTCTCAGCCACGCTGATGTTGGCAAGCCGCTCGGCAATCATGCGGGCGGTATCGTCCTCCTGCCCGAACACGCGCGGGCTGTACAGGTACTGCTTGTAGGCGACCACTGCGCCGTGCAGAATCATCTGCTGCAAAGTCTCCTGTACTTCCTCGGTGCGGACGCGCTGCTCCGGGATAGGAATGGGCGCGTTGAGCAGCAGAAGTGTTTCCTTTACCAAATCTTCCGATGGCAGAAACAGATGCCCCGATTTACTGCGGGCATCCTCCAACGTGTACAGCACCGCGCCCTTGATGCGCTCAGCGCTGTGCAGGCGGTTATCCGTCTTACGGACGATGCCATCCACACGCTTGAATCCGAACCCGGAAATCTGGCACAGATTATACGGGCATTTTTTGAGGATGTCCACACACGCCGGACCAAAGTTCTGATAAATTTTCAGCGCCGTGGCGGGCGTAATCTTGAACGGTCCCAAAAGGCTCATAAGGTTGCGCAGGACGCGGCTCTCGGCGTAGGATTCCTCAATGTCCTTGAGCTTGCCCTCCGTGATGCCGCGGATTTGCAGCAGCTTCTCCGGCTCGTTGTCAAGGATATTCAGGGTGTCCGGTCCGAACGTAGCGACAATGTCCTCTGCCGTCTTGGGGCCGATGCCCTTGATAAGCCCAGAACCAAGATACGCCAACAGTCCGTCCGCTGTCTGCGGAACGATTTCCTGCCACTGCTCGACCTGCAGCTGGTAGCCGTACTTGCTCTCCACCCATTCGCCGTCCAGTTCCAGCTCTACCGCCTTAGTGCGGGGCAGTTCGTATCCCACCGCCGTAAAGCGCAGCATACGGTCTCCGTAGTAGCGACCGCTGCAAGCCTGCGGCGGGATGCGCGGGTCACTGGTCTTGACAACGATGATGGAGAATTTGTTTGCTTCATTGTAAAAAATCGTGGATTCGTAGGTAACACGGCAGCCGGTGATGCCGCTGTGTTCCTGTTCACTGTCGTGCATAGGCACGCTCCCTTCTTTGTCAGGCGGCTTCGTCTGCCGCCTTTGCCTTGATGCTGAACCGCCGCGATTCCGACACTGTGACGTATTCATCGTAAATATCCGGGTGCAGCAACTTCAGCTTTTGGAGATTGTCTTTCGTGATGCCTGTCCGGCTGACGGGGTTGTAGCTGATGGTGTACTGTGTACCGCCGTACTCCCCCATCGCCATGCAGCTGCCGCCCAGTTTGGCAACCATTTGGCCTTTCAGACGCTGCATTTCTGTGTCCAGCGTTTTGACCCGCGTTTCCACCTGCTGTTTTTGCTCCTGTAGGCGGAGGTATCGCAGCATGGTGGCGGACAGGTCATTGTCGAGCTGAATGGCCGGGATGGTTTTGTCGGCAGCACCCAGACGGCGGCGCAGACTTTCTAGGATCAGGCTGCCGTCCTCGGTGTAGGGCGGCGGGATGCGGGTCAGGATGTGGTCGTGCCAGAACTCGCGTTCCAGATAGACCATTTCCTGCTCGTATTCCCGGTCACGGTACAGGTGGCGAATGATGACTTCGTCCTCGTTGTTGCCGTAGAGGCAGCAATAGAAGATTTCGTCGATGTCCATAACGGTCATGTAATGCCGCCCTTGTGTTTCGTAATAGATGGGAACACATTCCTCGTCGTCCTTCCACCAGTGGTCTTTTGCGTTGTAGTTGGTCGTTTTTATCTCCAGCAGCGCAATTTTTCCGTTTGGCAGGCGGACGAAGTAGTCTACATCTGCCAGCATGAAGGGATACTGCGGGTGTTGGAACATTTTCTTGATCCGGAAAACTTCCAACCCGGTTTTCTTGGTGAAGATTTGCGCGACCAGCGGTTCCAGCAGATGCCCCATTTCCAGTGCCACCCAGTTGCCTGTATCATCGACAGCCGAAGCGATGTTCAGCTTGTCATCGTACAGATCGCGGGCGGTGCGGAACGGAGAAATGCCGAGGATTGCGGCGACATCGCTGCCGCCTATCCCCTGCCTGCGGTATGCCAGCCATTCCTGCTCGGTGAGATTTTCGGTGCTGACCAGCACCTTGGGTTCCTGCCGTATGTGGTCCGGCATCCTCAGCCCCTCCTCTCGCGCTGGCGATAGGGGCGCTTGGGCCGGGTGCGCACATGGTAAAGCCGATACTGCAAATTATGCGGGATGGGTCTTGCCTTGCGCGGGCGTGTGATGCGCCGTGCGATTGCTTTGGGTCTTGCCTGTTCGTTCATTTGGCATTCCACCTTTCTTATATAAAATGTATTTCTCAAAGCCGATTGGCCTTGAAACAAAATAAAAAAAGCGAGAATGACCGCAGGCAATGCCTGATGTCCACGGCAAACCGTGAACCACGATCATTCTCGCTATGGTTGGGCGTTCTCACCCAGTTATAAAAAAGAAAAGTGCCGGCAGCGTCCACCCGATACGGGCAGGACAAGGCTGCTAGCACGAATTACAAACTTAAACAACGTGTGCGCAAGGCACAAAAATCATTTACAGGTGGAGTATAGCATATTTATCGTTTTCTGTCAATGGACTTCCCTTGTGGGTAGGAAACGTATTCCGACTCTCGTACCTGTTGTCAAGAGGGTATTTTTCGCTGTTTTATAAACATAAAAGCCGCAAGAAATCTTTCTTGCAGCTCTTTTTATCGTATAACCGTTTGCTTTCTGTTCAATGCCTCGTTATTTAACAGCAGGCCAAGCACGGCAAACCTATAGGTCACGATTTCTCCACAGTCCATGGATTTACGAATACCCTGTATGCGGACAACTTCTTTTAGAATTTCGAGTTGCTCCTCTGTCAGGTAAAACGTAACCTGCTTATTGATTGGCTTTCCGCCCCGTTTTCCTGTTTGCTCCGGCAGGTATCCTATTACGTCTCTGCTCTCTGGCAGTACATAATAGTCTTGTTTTTTTCCTTCTGGAATTGCCATATCTTCTTCCGAGCCGGATACAACGCAATGTCCCTTCCCTACCCTTGCAACTTTTTTGATTTCGCTGATAAGTAGTCGGTTTGCGATGGTTCCTACCCGAAGTCCTTCATACGCTGCTTCCAATTCAAAGCACTCGTATATCTCTGGCCGGAAGCGAATCAGAACCCGTTCCTTTTTCTCCATTGCCGCCACCGACCTTATTCAATCGCCTCTATAATATTTCTAAGCTTCGTAGCGATTTCGATAATCTCATTCAATGCGGCAACATCTGCATCCCTGGATTCCTTAGATACACCTTTCAGCGCTTTTACGAATGCCTTGCTGCTGTATGTCTTGTTCAGCTTTTTGACCATTTGAGGCACATTTTTTTGAATCACGCTGCTCTTGGTCTCTGTCACCTCGTGTTCTTTCCGCACACGATCCTTGGCCGCTTCTTTCTTACCCTCATAATCGATTGCAGATATTTCTTCGGGTTTACTGCTTGCTTTTACTCTGCCATATTCGTCTGCTTTTGCGCTCAAGTCTACAAGACCACCATCAAAGTAACTGATGGCCTTTTCATAAGCAACTTCATATTCCCTTGTTGTTCCCTGCCGCTGTGCATCATAAAGAAGTTCTCTAAATGCATCATGTAGAGTATCTCTGAGAACTTCTACATAATTTTTCCCAGCGCTTTCTGCATCATCACTGTGGCAATCCACCGCTTGCAGTTTCTCAAATCGATTTGCAATTTCATCCTGCTTATCCTCTTCAAAACGGAGATAAGTCTCGCACTCGCTTCTCGTTAAAAATTTATCATTTAGTAGAGTTTTTAACTTCCCCTTCAGCTTCTCTTCTATACGTGCATCACGCTCAATCGTGCGCGGATTTACCGTGCTTACGCTCTTTGTCGCGTTCAATGCTTCTTCCCTGCTCATATTGTAAGGCTCTCTTTGTAAGCAGGTAATAAACTCCGCTATTGCCTGGCGTCGAATAGCTTCGTCACTAAACCCGCCACGAACCTGCAAGTTTGCACTGTACAGCAGCACCTTTTTCTCATTTTCAGTCAAAGGTGTTGTCACGACATTGCAATTCACAATATTCCAAGTCGCATCGCCCTTTTCCTGCAAATAGTTTAGCGCTCGGAAGCGTCTCTCGCCGGAAAGAAGAACGTATACCGTACTTCCTTCTTCCTGCTCAGGAAATACAACAAGGTTATGCATCAGGCCGTTACGCTTAATGTCCTCTGCTAAAATACGAATATCTTCGTCATCATCCATTGCGCGGAAGATTTGGTTGTCAGGATTTGTTCGAATATTCACCAGCGCAATATCCTTATTGTCGTATTCAACCTTTCTGTTTTTTGCAAAAAGGCTATTATAAATATTGCCTGCCGCATTGTTGTTGACTTCTGCAAGCATATCTTTTCCGGGAAGACTGGGAGCCGTTATGTTTCCCTTTGTTTTTTTCTTCATTGCCATTTTAGTTCACCCCAATCTTTTCCAATCGAGACTTTAACTCTTCATAGGCCTTATTGTAGGCCACCGCCACAGGCTGAGTTTTTGCCATAAAACACACAGGAAGATGCTTCGTGACAGACATATTCACACTCAGGCCACTGGGAATTTCCGTTTTATAAAGAGATGCACCAAGAACCTGCTTGCATTGGTCGCGGATAATTTTCGTGGAAGCCGCCTTTTTTACAACCATGGTAAGAATAACGCCGATGCCTTTCAAGTGACTGCCCGGTGTATTTCTAAGTTCATTGCAGAGCGCATAGGTACGGAACGCTGATTCTTGAGAATTGGCCTCGCAAAGTGAAGGAATCAGCACATAATCCGCTGCGTTAATTGCATTTGTCAGCAAAAGCGAATCGCGGGTGGGTTGTGTATCAATAATTATGTAATCATAATCTTCTCGGACTTGGTTCAGAAAGTAATAAAGGAACTCACCCATATTGGACAGGCACTTAGGGTCTCCCGGTTTGAAATATGTCTGTGCGTCCTCAAAGATTCCCGGAATGCGCTGATTGATGCGAGGTGTCTGCGCACTGCACGGGATCATATCAACGTTTTCATATTCAGTTTCAACAATATAGTCTCTTGTTCTTGTGTATCGGAATCCATCGAACATATCAAAGAGCGCTTTACCGTTATAAACTCCGCTTGTAATGCCATTTCCGCCGCTCAGCGCACTTGTAAGGTTTCCCTGTGGGTCTGTATCTATGCAGAGGACCTTTTTGCCTTCATCACCCATCAGATAGGCGAGGTTCGAAGCTGTGACTGTTTTGCCCGCCCCACCTTTTTCGATGGCGATCGTAATAATCTGTGCCGCCATTACTATTTCCTCATTTCGTCAGTTGTGTATTGGAAAGACTCGCGTACCTGTTGTTGTTAAATGTAGAATTTAGTTTCAGCAAGTTGTCTCACGACTTGCGTACCTGTTGCTATCCACATTTTGTTCTGTCGCCCAACTTCGGCGCAAACAGTTGATAAACTAATTATATCATATACATCTACTATGTCAACACGAATTATAGGATGATGCACGCACTTCTTTTTTCTAAATAAATTTGCTAAGACTCAAGTACCTGTTGCTGTTTACATCCGTGCTTTCTTCTGCTGCTCCATTAAGCAGAAAAGCGGTCTGCTATTTTAGCAGACCGCTTTTCTTATAGTTCTTATTTAATCTTCAAACATGGCAGCCCAATCCACCTTGAATAGATTTGCTCTATCTTCATCCAGCATAGCAGCACGACGTTTACCATCACTTATGATGGTCGCAGAGTTTTCTATAATGTCGTTGTAAACCACTGTGCGATAGTATTGCGCGGATTTTCTTTCTTGGGCCTTTTCGAGCATTGCCTTATACTTAACGCTCATTCCCAATGCCCATGTTTTTAAACCGTCGTTGTCCTTGATGATTCGGTTCAGCGCTTCCAGCGTTTCCTCTGCTTGATCTTTCTTCTTTGTGTTGGTCAAAATCTTTGCCGCGTATGTGAATACATCAATAAATATATTTCTCTCATCCGGTGTCAATTTTCCCTCATACGTCTGATATTGGGCTTTTGCTTCCAACTCGTTTCGCGCCAAACGATAAGTCGTAGTCAGAATGGACTCGGCCAACGGCTGATTGTACTGCTCCAGCGTTTCCTTGCTGACAGTGCTGCGGCGCTTTCGCGGTTTTCTTCCGATTTCAGTATCAGCGCCTTTGTGTTCTTGATGGAAGGCCCTGACGTTCTTCATCTCTTCTCGATTTTTATACTTGATAAAAATATAGAGAAATTCGTATTTTCGGACTCCCCGCCGACGAACGGGCTCATAGTCAAACCAGAGATCCGTCATCTCATTGATTTCTTTTTTGACCATTACCAGAACGTTCTTCTCAAAATCGGAGAAAACCTTATACTTTTCGGTAAGTGGTTTATCTCGGCTGAATTTGGCCGCAGAGCTGTCTTTACTTTTACTTTTGCTTCTGTTGATTTCATCACGCGTTGGCATAGAAAGCATTCCCTTGAATTCTTCTATGTCAAACCGCTTATACTTAAATCCTTTCAACGCATCGCGCTTATTGGGAAACTTTTGCAGCACTTCTTCTGTAACGGGTTCAAAAATCAACCCATTATTGTAAGAATAGTCTCTACTATTTCCGTTGTCATAAGACAAAATTATCTCATAGACACGCATTGAGTAGGTGCTTTGCATCATAAGCAAATACTCAATGCTGTAAGAAGTATAGTTGCTGGTGAGCTGCGCGATATCTTTCCAAATGTCTGGGTTAAAGCGCATACTTATCGTCTTTTTCTTCATGTCAACGATAGAACCACGGTTGACCCATGACATAGTCTTGTACTGATCGTTGCCAAGCGGTACCCAGAACATCCTATTTTCTAGGCTTTCAATGGTTTTGCGCAGGTAGTTTGCGTAACCACTGTCCATTGCATTTACGCCCGTAAGTTTTGCAAAATCATCGAACGAAATCGTATAGTATTTCGATGCGTCTAAATCATGTCGCTGGTCTATCTTTGACAGCAACATAAAAAGGATTTTTTGCTCATTGCGGGGTAGGGAATACTTCGTGCGTTGAATCAGGTCGTTACTTTTTGTAATAAAAGAGCCGAAAGCATAGGTGTCCCTCTTTTTTAGACCTGCTTGCTGCTTTCCGTCATTCGGCTTTTCATCCGGTATAACTTCACCAACGATTGTATCTACGGCTTCGCTACTTTGATTACTTTCATCTATTTTCTTCATAGAATACTATAAGACAAAAGATTGAAAATCCACTTTGTCTATACCTTTCTTTATGAACCAATCGTCAATTATGGGGAATTGTCGGCATGGAGAATCTGTGAGGGCATTTGCAGATTTAGATAAGGGTACACCTACACATCATACTAAGTATCATACATTATCTAAAAAAAATTGTCAAACGCTTTTAACAGGTGATTTTATTTTTGGTTTTTCTTAAAGACTTATATAATTACTTTTTACCCTTTTATATTTTATTATTATATAGAAGAAGCGGAGGTTCTTTCTATTTACAACAGAGATTCTTTCCGAGATAACGGAGGTTCTTTCATTTGAAAGCGGAGATTCCTTTTCCGTCAAACGGAGATAATTTCATGCCAGTTGAGATGAAAGAATCTCCGTTTTGAGCGAAAAAATCTCTTTTTTCATGTTATAGGCTGGGTTATAAGGATGATTACGAGTATAAAATCGAAGATTTGCAGAAGTAGTCTTTTTTGCAAACAGCAAAAGAAAGTAGGAAAAGAAAATTTGCGCGGTAAAAAACTCTGTCTTATTGTTGCGAAGGATACGCAGGGGAAATGGTGCAGTAAAAACCTCGGAATTGAGGAGTTCTGTTGCAAAAGAAAGTAAAGAGAAAAACGTGCGGTAACAATCTCCGTTTTTGGGTGTAGGCAAATATAAAGGAGAAGTAACAGATGGGGCTTGTACAGAAATTTAAGATAGATAGAGATCAACGCTTACACCGAGATGGAGGAGTGCAGGGGAATGGGGATAAACTAATTTTTTTCGCGGTAAAAAACTCGTGATAAAAGGAAGCCTTTTTACGCGAATGCTCACAAAGAAAAGTGTATGTATGAAGTAAGAAACTTTTTTCGCGGTAATAATCTCTGCTTTGGTGTCGGATATGATGGATCATAAAAAGTAAAATTGTAGAAGCAATTCTGTTTGAATGCTTGGGAAAAAATAGTACTTACTGAAATCAGAAGAGGGGAGAGGGATAAGAAAACATAGGAGAAGCAGGGCAATTACGTCATAAAAGAATACAATTCGTATATACAACACGTAAAACAACAAGATGTAAACCAAAATAGAGGTAATTTATATAAACGGAGAAATTTACCGAGAGAAAAAATCGGAGGAAGTACAAATAATAATAACGATAGAACGACTAAAACGCGCAACTTTACCGTAGAGTGGATGCACAAAAAAAGAGATACTTAACGCGAAAAAAATCGAAATGCATAGGTCGGTTTGGACGGCCGTAATTCGAATAGGAATAAAAACAAAACGTATATTTCATAATAAATATACGTGCTGTAGCTTTTTGGCTTTCTATAAATAGATTGAGGAAAGGCCCAGGAAAGGCCAGTGAGTCATCTTGGAGGTATGGTGAGAGAGCGAGCAGAACTTTTTTTCGCGGTAAAAACCTCGGCATGATTTCGGTGGTTGTTAGGTTAAAATAGAGAGGTATGAAAAAAAATATGTAAAAAATGTGCGGTAACAATCTCCGTTATCAGCAGTCGCATAAATAATGATGTGAGATATGGGAGAGATAGAGGCCTAATTAAAACTATGACAACAGAGATTACAGCAACAGCGACAAATGAAAAAACGTATCATAGCAACAAGTACCGAAGTCGGCGTGCAAGTGAATAGAGGAGAAAAGACAAAAAATCTAAAATACGCGAAAAGCGCAAAATATCCGCTTGAATTAGTTAAGGTAATCCTTTGGATTTACATAGATACCGTTGATGATGACACAGATATGAAGATGGTTTCCGGTCACATCGCCGGTAGCACCAACCTTGGCAATGGTGTCGTACTTGTTCACCGTATCACCAACCTGTGCCAAAAGCTGGCTGCAATGGGCGTAAAGAGTGCAATACCCGCCACTGTGGTTGATGACCAGATAGTTGCCGTAGCTGACATGGTACCCTGCTTTAATGACCGTGCCGGCCTCCACTGCAAGAATCGGCGTACCGTAGGGATAGGCAATATCCAAACCATTGTGGTTGGTGGTATCCTTGCCGGGAATACCGACATCCTCACGTTTGCCAAAGAAAGAAGTGATGTGCTGCTCCCAGTTTGGGTCATTGAACGGATTGCCGAACCCGCCGCTGGGAGCAGGAGAGTTATCATCAATAAGAGAATCATTGATCTGCCCCAGAATCGAGATACCCTCACGTTCTTCGATTTCATGGAGATAGATGGTCAGGTTATACGCATAGGCATCTGCATAGCTTTTCTGCTTGTCGTCAAGCTGCCAGACCGTGTCGGCAAAGTAGTCGTCGCCCACATAGGAAAGCGTGAAAACAGTGTAAGTGTGATCCTCTTGTACAGTTATGGTCTGCCCACGCACCTCTTTCTGCACAGGCTCATTGCGGACTTCCTCGAAAGTGGTGTAGGTATAATATTCTGCCCGGTGTGCCTGTACCTGCGCGGAAAGATCAACTAGGCTGATTTTGGTATAGTCGTCCTCTCCTTGATAGGCGCAATACATGGAAATGAGCTGAAAGGCATTGTAGGAGACATGACCGCTCACGGAATCGACCACATCGCTGTAGGTAAGGCTTGCACACTCGGATTCTATTTCGGAAAGGGTATCCTCGTAGGCTTCCTGCAAAATATCCGATACGGCATTGCGAAGTTGGATTACATTGGCTGCAATTTCCAAATCATCATTGATCGCCGTGCTGGGCTGTGTCAGCGTGCCGAAAATCGCGCCGGGCAGCATGAGCAGCACCAGAACCGGCAGCAGCAAGACCGCAATGACAACGATCAGCACTTCCTTGCGGTACTGCACCGCAGCTTCGGCAGCAGCCCCGGTGGGACCGCCCTGCATTCCGGCTTGTGCGATTTTGGTAAGTCTGGGCGCGTTATGAAATGCTGCTGAGGCGGCCTGCCGAGAATTTTGAGTATCATCTTCAATCATTTAATATCTCCGCGCCGGGGCTTTTGGCATGGCGGCGACCTTGCGCTCATCATACTGCATA
>ERZ1673700.722-NODE-722-length-39434-cov-11.636735_pt1 | contig 39434 bp, 33 predicted proteins | sample MGYA00580230_ERZ1673700 | MGnify/ENA primary metagenome ERZ1673700 (study PRJEB41218, sample SAMN15661782) | gut metagenome | host: Homo sapiens | place: Canada: London | collected 2015-08-20/2019-03-30 | study: EMG produced TPA metagenomics assembly of...
GTCAACAGTCAACAGTCAACAGTCAACAGTCAACAGTCAACAGTCAACAGTCAACTAATACATTTAGTTTAAAATTATGTAAACTATTCATAATAAATATTTTTAAGAAATATTATTTAATAGCAAATTTATCTGTGCGATTTGCTTTGCATCACTATTCTATAATAAGAATTAAATATATTAGATTTATAATTTTGGAGTATAAAAATGATTGAATATTTAATAACAAAACTAGATAGATTTATAATGTTTATCGCTAATTTACCTCATAATAGATTTAACAGACTTCGTTATAGATATAGCGTATTAGATTTAATATGCAAAGAAGCCACCAAAGAATCCGTTAAATATATTTGTGAAAACGGTTCTGATTCCGTAATGTTTGGATATAGAAAGCAATTATTTAAATTTGTTTTTTGTGAATATATAAAAAATAGCGAGTATAAAGATAAATTATTTTTAGAATTTGGAACATACAAGGGAGAATCAATAAATTTCTGTTCTTCTTTAATTCCCGAAGCAAAATTTTACGGATTCGATTCTTTTGAAGGTTTGCCAGAATCATTTTCAATATGGAAAAGAGGTAGATTTGATATTAAAGGTAAATTGCCTAAAGTCAACAAAAATGTTAGTTTAATAAAAGGCTATTTCAATGAAACATTGCCAAAATTTTTAGAAGAACATAAAGAGAAAGCCGCTTTTATACATATCGATTGCGATTTATATTCTTCTACAAAAACCGTCTTCGATAATATTTACGACAGAATTGTTCCAAATACTGTTATACAATTTGACGAATATTATAATTATCCAGGTTGGCAAAATCATGAATTCAAAGCGTTTCAAGAATTTTGTAAAAAGTATAGCGTTGAATACGAATATATAGGAATATCTCTTTATCAAGTTGCGGTTGTAATAAAGAGTATTAAAAATTAATTAAAATTTTTTGCTTATACTATTATTCTATTATAAATTTTTAACTAAATTATTTATCTTTATAGCGTCTTTCCATAAATCTTCAACTTTATCAAGTTCAAAAATCGTATTTGAATCGGAAGGACTTTTTTCAGGATTAGGATGAACTTCCATAAATATTCCGTCTATTCCTAAAGCGACTGCAGATTTTAAAAGAGCGGGAATAAACTCTCTCGCTCCTCCCGAAATTCCATTTGCGGCGGAAGGCATTTGAAGAGAATGAGTCGCGTCATAAATTACGGGTGCATAATTTTTCATTATTTCAATATTTTTCATATCGACTATTAAATTTCCGTATCCGAACATAGTTCCTCTTTCGCATAAAAAAAATCTCTTTTCGTTTATTGCATCAGAACATTTATCGGCTATATATTTGCAATCGTATCCGCTTATGAATTGTCCTTTTTTAATATTAATCGCTTTTCCCGTTTCGCAAGCCGCCCTTAACATATCCGTTTGTCTGCATAAGAATGCGGGAATTTGCAAAAAGTCTACATATTTTGCCGCTTCTTCGGCTTCTGTGGGAATATGTATATCGGTTATAGTCGGTAGATTAAATTCTTTTGAAACAGTTTTTAATATTTCAAGTCCGTTTTTCATTCCTAAACCTCTAAAAGAATTTAGAGAAGTTCTGTTTGCCTTATCATAACTGCCTTTAAATACTAATTGTATGTTTAATATTTCTTTAATTTCTTTTAATTTTTTAGCTATATTTATAGTCATTTCCTCGCTTTCTATAACGCAAGGACCCGCTATAAATATTAAATCTTTATTTTTATTCGTAATGCCTTTATAATCAAAAATCATAATTCAAGCCTTTATTTAAGATTAATTAATAATACTATATAAATTTAAATATATCAATTTAATAATTAATTATTTTTTATTGAAATTTTATTTAAATAATATATAATTATTAAAAATAAAAATGCGGAACATTAAACTATGAGTCTAAAAATTGAAGAAACAGGATTATTAAAAATAAATTCAAATACCGTGATTTTTAACGAGGGAGAAAAAATAGAAAATCTTCTAGTTATTACAAAAGGAGATATAGATGTTTATATATCTTCTAAAGATTTGATTAATACGGAAAATAAAGAAGATATAATTCAAAATAGTTGTAAATTATTTAGCATACCAAGAAATATTATAATAGGAATCGGCGGATATAGAGAAAATTCAAATTATATGTTTTCATTAAAATCAAATTCTGAAAACGAAGTATATATTATAAAAACTTCAAATAAAGAAGAGATTAAAGATTTCTTTAATAAAAATAAACCTTATTTAACTAATATGTATCATTCTACTTCATATTTATCGCTTAAATTTTACGAAGAATATATAAAAATAAAAAATATAAATAACGAATTAAAAACAATATCTACAAATTCGGGAATTGCATATTTCAATATTAATAGCAAGAATAAACATTTAAAATCGGAATCATTCTTAAAAATAAAAGAAATATTTGAAAGCGCTACAAAATCGGGTTTTTATATTCCGCATTCTTTCGATGTAGATTTTGTAAAGTCGAATCATAAAGAATTGAGCGATTATAATAAAGATTTGTCGAAAGAAGAAAACGATAATAAACTTAATGTTGAAATGGAATATATAAGAAGATTTTTAACTATGCCTAAAAATATTAAAGACTCATTTTTTACTTACGATACAAATATGAGTTTATCTGCGGCAAATATGCTTTATAATAATTTAGTTGACATAATAAATTTACTAAAAAAAGAATTTGCAGAAACTATAGAAAATATATTTTTTATATATTCGCCCGAAAAAGAATCTTTATTTTATGAATATTCAAAAATAGCTTTTGAATTTGAAAAAGAAGGAAAAGATAACGAAGTATTGGCAAAATATACGGAATATTTAGGAAATATAACAAAAAGATTCTATAATTTAATAAAAGAAGAATACGAATTAGATTTAAATATAAACGAAGAAGAAATTGATTCTATAATTAAAAAATTATTAAAAAAATCTGATAATGCCGAAAGCGAAATTGAAAACGCTGACAAAGTAAAAGTTATTATTGGAGCTGAGCAAATTCCAGAAGAGATTAAAAATCCCGCTAAAAGAATTATTGAAATTTCGGGAATAGAAGAAGAAAGAGCTAAAACATTATTAAAAGGTTTGGATGCGTTTAGAAAACTTAAAGATAAATTCGACACGGAAGACGAAGCAAGAAAAATAAGGCGTTCGGTTACAAATGTATTTTTTGAAGTATTTAAAGAAATTGCAAAAAAATTGATTATAGACGGAAAAGATTCTAAATTATTAAAAATGTTTTTAAATTACGGATATATGGATGACGGTTTATTAACGCCAAATCAAATAATGGATTTATATGAAGTTGAAGATAAAACAAAGTCTAAAAATTTTAATGTTTTCTATATAGACGAGTGGCTTAAAAAAATATACGATAAAGAAGAATTGCCTTCCGTTAATGGATTCGGACAAGATTATAAAGAAGCTTTAAGAGAAATGAAAAAAAGAGGAATTATAAGCGATAAAGAAGCGGAAGAGCATTTTGAAAGTCAATCAAAAAGATTGGAATACGAAATAGAGAATATGGTTGCAACTACTCAAAGATTATGCTATGGACAGGTAAGCGTTTATTTTCCGATAATTCATAGCGATATGGTGATAAAAGATTTTAAAGACGCTTTGATAAAAAGAGCGACTATAGAATCGGTAATTGAATCTATAAAGAAAGTTGATTTTTCCGCATTTTATAGAGAGGTTTTATATAAAAATAGCCAATTAAATATAACAAAAGAGTTGGTTATGAAAGAAGTTTTGCCAAATATAATATTAATGCCAACTTTCGGCTCAAGAGCGATAATGTGGGAAGAGCTTTCAAGCAGACAAAAAGACAGCACGGGAAGATTTTTATTTCCAATATTCACTTCGGAGGATTTGGAATCTTTAGCTATTCCAACTATAGGAGCTTTCAGATGGGAATTATGCAAAACTATGTTAGGTCCAGCTTGGAATGATATTACTCAAATGTCTTTAACATCCTCGTATAGCGATTATATTCAATTCTATAAAAAGAATAGAGATTTATCGGACGATTCAAAAGAAAAAATTAAAATACAAATTAAAAAATGTAGAAATAATTTAAGAGAAGTTTTTGTATCCGATTATTTTATATGGATAAAATACGAAAGCAAAGGAATAATGAGATTAAACAGAGTTAACAGAAACATATTATTTAGAGAAGTTCCTTTATCAAAAAATATAAGAGACGAACTTGAAAAACAGCCTATGTTCTCCGATATTGCAAATAGATTTAGAAATATTAGAATGAAAAAAGCCACAGAATTGGAAAACAGATATTTTAAATTTACAAAAACAGGAAATCCTTTACCTGAAGAACTTGCTAATCATATAAATTTTTATAAGAGTATGTAACATATAAAAATTATAATTACCATATAGAGAATTTGTTTTGTTTATCATAAAAACTATAGAATTATTTATTTCAATTACTTTACAAAAAACTATAATTAACATAAAATTATGTTATTCAATATTTTAATATTTTAAAATTATAAAAACTAATTAACGGAACTCTTATGAAAACTATAAATTTAATATTGGGCAATCATAATCATCAGCCCGTTGGAAATTTTGATTTTGTTTTTGAAAGCACATATCAAAAAGCTTATAAACCTTTTTTAGATATGCTTGAAAAATATAAAGATATAAAATTTAATTTTCATTATACGGGAAGCCTTTTATCTTGGATAGAAAAAAATCATCCCGAGCATATTGAAAAATTAAAAAATTTAGCGAAAGAAAAAAGAATAGAAATTCAAAGCGGCGGTTTTTACGAACCTATAATGCCGTCAATTCCCGATAAAGATAAAGATATACAAATTAAAAAATTAAACAATTATATAAAAGATAAATTTAAAGTTAAAGCAAAAGGCGCTTGGATTGCCGAAAGAGTTTGGGAGCCTACTTTAGTTAAAAATTTAGCAAAAAACGGAATCGAATATATTATGATTGATGACTCACAATTTTTAACTACGGGAATAGATACAAAAAATATTTACGGATATTTTATAACCGACAATGAAAATTATAAATTAAATATATTTCCAATTTCGCAAGAACTTCGTTATTTAATTCCGTTTAGAGAAGCCGAGAAATCTATAGAATATTTAAAATCAATAGCAACCGAAGAAGGAGACAGAGTAGTAGTTTTGCATGACGATGGCGAAAAATATGGAGATTGGCCAGGAACTCAAAAATGGGTTTATGAAGATAAATGGCTTGAAAATTTTTTTGAAGCTTTAAGCAAAGAAAAAGATATTATAAAAACGACAACATATAGCGAATATATAAAAAAATATCCGCCCGTTTCAAAAATATATATTCCTAACGGCTCTTATGAAGAGATGCTTACTTGGGTATTGCCCGCTAAAGTGCAAGACGAATTTCACTCAAAACTTGAAGAATTAAAAAAATCAAACGAAAATGAAATTATTACAAGATTTATGCGAGGCGGTTTTTGGAGAAATTATTTTTCAAAATATTCTGAAAGCAATAGAATGAATAAAAGAATGATTTACGCTTCAAATATTTTTGATAGATTTAAATTTAAAAGAAATAAAGATAAAATAAAAGAAGATAAAGAAATCGCTTTAGATTATTTACTTCAAGGGCAATGCAATTGTCCTTATTGGCATGGAACTTTCGGCGGATTATATTTAAATAATTTAAGACATGCGACTTATTCTAATTTAATAAAATCTACTTCAATATCCGAAAAAAATATTTATAGGGAGAATTATTTTATTAAAAAAAACATCGACTTTGATATGGACGGCAGAGATGAAGTAATTATATCGTCAGAAAAAGAAACTTTAATTTTTCATTCTTTAAGCGGTTCTTTAATAGAATGGGATTTAAAAAAAGAAAACCCGATTAATTTAATTGATACATTGAAAAGAAGAGAAGAAGCTTATCATATATCGGCTATACGAAATACGAATAATGATAATCAAAACGAAGGGCATGTTTCTATTCATGAAATTGCAAAAAAAGTCGATGAAAAAATTGCAAAATATTTGGTATTTGATAAAAATGAAAAAGTTTTTGGAGTTGACCATTTTTTAAATAAAATGCCAAGCGCCGAAGAATTTCAATTATTGCAATATGAAGAAAATGCGGATTTTTTTGAATCGTTTTATAAAATAATCGAAGATAAAATAGATAAAGATTTTGCAAAGGTGATATTTAAAAGAAAAGGAAAAATTGACGGAAAAGAAATTAATCTCACAAAAAAATATATAATCGATTCTAACGGAGGTTTTTCATTGGAAGTCAATTTAGAAAACAAATCTAAAGAAGATATTGAATTTGTCTACGCTCTTGAAAACAATATTACCTTGCTTGCGGGATGCGAAAAAGACAGATATTATACGGGAGAAGATAAAAGAATATCCGAAAATTTATCAGAAACGGGAGAGTGGACGGGAAAAGTTTTCGCTATGACGGATGAAGCTTATATAAAAATAAAAATATTAATCGAAGCCGAAGAAGATACTACTTTTTTATATATGCCTAATTATACGATATCGGATGCCGTTGATAAACTTGAAATGAATTATCAAAACTCGACTATAGTTTGCTTAAAGAAAATAAACTTAAAACCAAACGAAAAAAAATATTATAAAATAAAAGTGGATACGAAAAATATTTAATAATTTAATTTGGAAGGCTTATAAATGAAAATTTTTTGCATAGTTTCGGATATTAAACGCTCGGGAAAAACTTATTTGTCTTCTCATATAATATCTTCTCTAAAAATATTAGGAAAGAAAGTATGCTATTATAAACCTTTCTTAATGGAAGTTAAAGACGGAAAATTATTTGACTGCGAATATATAAGAAATACTACCGATTTAAACGCTTCCGATATATTTGTTTCTTACGCTACAAACGGAAATATATCGCCTCTTCATAGCATTGAAAAAAATATAGAACAGAGAGATATTAACGATTTAATTTACGAAAATAGCGACAATTACGATTATATGGTTTTTGAGGCTTTAAGTTTATATTCTCCTATAAAAGAAAATTATAATTTTATCGATTTAATTTCGGATATAGAAAACGAAAAACAAATAATTCCTGTAGTAGAATATAATTCTAATATTATTCATTCATGTTTGGAGCAAATAGGATTTCTTCATCAAATAAGATTTAAAGTTCCTTTTATAATTATAAATGTAAACAGAGATATTTTTATTTCCGAAAAAGTTTTAGAATATATAAGAAAACAAATAAGCCCGATAAAAATTTACTTGACGGAATTTGAGACTGAAATAAAAAAAATAGAAGAGATAAAATATCCTAATATAATAAAAGAGCTTTTGCGTTAGTTAATAATAATTCCTTTTGTTGGAATATTTAAAACTTTTATAACCGAATTTATATTTTTTTTCTTAAAACTATAATGCATAGCTTTTGAAACTTTTTCTATTATATTTTTATCGTCTTTTGCCAAAGCGAGTATTGAAGAACCAGCTCCGCTAATCGTCACAGAATAAGCGCCAGCTTTTTTTGTTTCTTTAAATAATTGATTTAAATTCGGGATGAATTTCGCTCTATAATCTTGATGAATTTTATCTTCGGTTGCAATTTCAAGCAAATCGAGTCTATTTGAAAATAATGCGGAAGTTAAAAGCGCCGCTCTTGAAATATTAAATATTGCGTCTTTTCTTGTAATTTCTTTAGGCAAAATATTTCGCGCTATTTCCGTGCTTAAATAAAAATCGGGAATTGAAACTATAGCTTTTAAATTTTTTGGAGGTTTTATTTTTATATATTTAAAATCTTCTTCTTTTTTAACGACTCCAGAAATTATTCCGCCGAGTATCGCAGGAGCTACATTATCGGGATGTCCTTCAATTTGAACAGCCATATTTAAGATATCTTTTTCTATTTTAAGTTTATTTCCAAGAATAAAATTAGCGCAAAGCAAACCTCCGATAATAGCCGCCGAACTGCTGCCAAGTCCTCTAGATAACGGAATTCTATTTATACATTTTATAATATATCCTTTATTTGGTTTTGATTTTAATTTTTTGAAAATTAATTTCATTGCTGAATATATCATATTGTCTTTTTTAGAAATTTCATTTTCGCCTTCTCCAAAAATTTCAAATTCTATTTTTTTTGAATTATCGTTTTCGTAAATATGAATTTCGTTATATAGATTTAATGCAAGTCCAACGCTATCAAATCCCGAACCGATATTTGCGCTCGTTGCTGGAATTTTGAAAGTTATAAGTTTTTTATTTTTAATCATTATCATTTTCCTTTAATAATATTTTTATAGAATATACTTAAATATAATTTTTTTCAATATATTTTTTAAGTTTAGATATAAATATGCTTTATATACATAATTAAAGTTTATAGTTTTATAAGTATAATTTCTTGTCTTTCATATATAGATTAAAGAAGCATGATTACAATAGAAAATATGCAAAAATATTTATTTTATAAAAGAAAGTCGACATTATTGTTCTTTTATGAAAGGAATTTAATTATTTACTAAACTTTAATTTAAGCATTTAAATTCATAATCTGACTTTATCGGGATATAATAATTTATAATCTCTTTCGCGTCCCGCTTTAAGATAATCTTCAGGAATAACTTTCCAATTATTTAATTTTTCAACTGTTATACTATTAGTTTGCTCTTCAAACCATTTCATCATATAAAATCTTAAATCTTTATCGGTAGATTTAATTACCAAATCCATATTTTGCAAAGTTTTCAAATCTATTTTAGCTCCTTGCGTCAAATGTCCTCCGCCTCCGCTTCCTCTATAGGAATTAATAGCTATTTTATATTCTTTATTCAAATCAAAATTAGAACCGTCAGACATAGAAATTATATTTACTCTCTCGCCATAACCTTTTCTAACATCGACAATATAATTTAATTCTCCAAAGCTTTCATAATTATAAGTTTGAGTTAAAGTATCGTAAGAATTATATCTATTATTAAAAATCAAATTTCCGCTTGCGTCTATTTTAAAATATATTAAATGTTCGTTAATATTCGTCATGCGATTAAATTGTCTGCAATAAGAATATTCCATAATATCTTTTATTTGCTTTCCCGTAAGTCTCATTACATAAAAGAAATTTTCATAAGGATACAAATTAAACATATCTCTAACTTTAACTTTTCCAACATTCAAAACGGCGTCTTTGCTTAAAGGCGCTGCAAAAGAAATATCCGCTTTCTCGCCAAGCTCTTTTTTAGCTATTTCAAATTGCAAATTATGAATAAAACTTAAAAAATAACTGTCTCCAAACATAGCTTCGTCTGAAGTTAATTTTGTGTTTAACTCGCCAATATCTCTTTCAACCCAAATTTTAATTTCGTCTTTATAATCATTAAATCTATTTAAAAATTCTTTATCCGCTTCAAATTTTGAAGGCTCTATTAATTCTCCCTTAAAATCAATATTCCATTTTTTAGTTTCTTTATCGTAAATCATTCTAACATCTACCGAAGCGATTAATCTTGCCGCGTTTACTCCTCCGTATATCGGAACAATTTTACCGCTCGGACTTTTAACATCTTTAGTTTTTTGTTTTGTAATTTCATCGTAACCTTTGCCACTCCATCCTTGATGGTCATGCCCTACAAATATTATATCGAAACCGTCAACTTCTTGAGCTACTAATTGACTCGCGTTTTCATTTTTATATTTTTCTTTATCTTCCGTATAATTTGCTCCCGAATGAAAAAGCCCTATAATTAAATCGGGTTTTTCTTTTTCTTTTATAATCTTTATCCATTTTTTAGCGCATTCAATCATATCTTCGGCTATTATTCCTTCGTATAAAATTTTTGGAAGTTGTCTTTCTATCGCAGGCTCAATCATTCCTAAAACTGCAATTTTTATTCCGCTTTTCTTTATAATCTCATAAGGCTTAAAATAAGGCTCTTTAGTTTTTTCGTTTATTAAATTGGCTACAATAACGGGAGCTTTAATTTCTTTGACAATTTTATCATAAACTGTATGCCCCGCTTCAATATCATGATTTCCCATAGTTATAATATCATAATTCATATAATTTAAAACTTCAGCCCAAATATGTTTTTTATTTGTAGCGACAAAATTATAATAATAAACCGTAGGTTGTCCTTGAAGAGTATCGCCGTTATCAAGCAGTAAAACCGTTTTTCCTTCGCTTTTCAATTTTTTAATATACGAAGAAATATGAGCCATTGAAGTATTTTCTTCTCTATCCGTAATAAAATTATATGGAAAAATCATTCCATGAATATCGGTAGTTTCGACTATCGTAAAATTAATCTCGCCTTTCGGCTTGCATGAAAATAAAGATAATAAACTAAATAAAAAGTTAAACATTAATAAAAAACCTTTTTTCATAAAATAAACTCCTAAAATTTAGGCTATAATATATAACATTGTAAAAAAGAACTAAATAAATATTTTATTCAATTCTCAATACTCTTTTAATAACTTCAATATTATTAATTATAAAACAAATTGAATTAAAAAGATATATCGAAGTTATTAAAATAAGTGCAAATAAAAATATTCTTTTAATAATAGTTTTCGATTTGCTTTTTTTATCTTCTTCCCAAAATAATTCAATTATATCTTTTTTTCTCTTTTTATTATTTGGTTTTTTAGAGTTATTATTTTTCTTAAAAACTATTCTAAATATAACGGATAATATTAAATATAATAAACAAATTGCTATAATAAAATTAAATATCAAATAAAGCGTAATTATTTGTTCTATATTATTTAAGTTAAATCTATTCAATTTATAACTCCATTTTATTTTATATTATTTTAAATATTAATTACAAAATTATCTCCATATTATAATTAATAAACGATAAAGTATCGGAAGAAGAACAACCGTTAAAGCTCCCGCCAAACCTATTGCAAGCCCCGACATAGCGCCTTCTGTTTCTCCCATTTCTATTGCTTTGCTCGTTCCAAGCGCGTGCGAAGAAGTTCCTATTCCCAAACCTATTGCCAAAGGAGATTTTATTTTAAATATTTTACAAATTAAAGGCGCGACTATAGCTCCAGTTATTCCCGATAATACTACCGATAAAACGGCTATAGATTTTATTCCGCCTATGCTTTCGGCGATATCAACCGCTATTGCTGTAGTTACAGATTTTGGAAGTAAAGATAAAAGTATATTGTCAGATATTCCAAATAATTTTGACATTATAAAAATTCCTATTATTCCGATTGCGCTTCCTATGGCTATGCTCATTAATATAACGGGCAGATTTGCTTTAAGGATTGGAAGATTTCTGTATATCGGAAGAGCCAAAACTACTGTGGCTGGTCCTACTAAAGCGTTTATAAATTTTCCTCCGCTTTCATTGTAAACGCTATAAGGAATATTCATAAAATATAAAGAAAAACCAACCAAAACGGCGCTTGTAACTAAAGGCGTTAAAATCGGTAGTTTTGTTTTTATATAAATAGCGTATGAAATAATATAAGCTATTAAAGTTATAACTATTGGTATTATAGGATTTGATTTAAATAATTCTATCATTTTTATTTTCCTTTCTTAATTTATTAAATAATCTTTCTAAAAATTGAGCTATTAAACCCGTAGAAACCATTATAACGATTACCATAAATATGCATATTATTAAAAATGGAATAACATATTCTTTTATATATTTGTATTCTTCCATTATCGCCAAAGTTGCGGGAACGAATAATAACGCCATATTATTTATTAGAATATCGCTCGCTTTATCTATATGATGTTCTTTTAGTATTCCCGTTAAAAGAAGAATAAAGAGCAAAAACATACCTATAACATTTGCAGGTATTGGAAGTTTTAATGATTTTCCGAATATATCAGAAATTGAATATATTGAAAAAATAATTGTAAATTGTTTTATAAGTTGCATTTTTAATTCCTAATAAAATTTACAAAAAAATACCCCGCTTAATTGCGAGGCTTTATGCTCCGAGAACAGGGCTCGAACCTGCGACCCGGTGATTAACAGTCACCTGCTCTACCGACTGAGCTATCTCGGATTATCATTTAATTTATTGCAAATTATAACAAAAATAAAATAAATGTCAATACTCAATAATATATTATCGGAATAATTTTATTCTTCCCTATCTTTTAAACCTTCAACCATATCCAATTTATCGACATAATGCGCGCTCATAATAGAAACTAAAAATATAGCGACTATTAATAATATTATAGCATGCATATAGCTTTCATTGTAAATATGCGGAACAAAAGAAAATAATTTACTCGAAAAAGGCTTTTTAACCAAATATAAAATTCCATATCCCGCCGCAATGCCCGTAGGAATTGCCAAAATAATTTGAGTTATAGTTTCTTTTAAAGACGCTATCATTATTTCTTTAGTGGTATATCCCATAACTTTAAGAAGAGTAAATTCGTATCTTCTTGTAGCTAAAGTAATAACGCCGACTCCATAAAGAGAAGTCGCTCCAAGTAAAAACGCTATGAATATAAGTATTTGAACTAAAAGATAAATTGTAGCGATTTGATTTTTATAAGCCGTATATTCGTCATTTACAAAACTATAATAAGAAATATCTTCGCTTTCGTCTAAAATTTCTTTTATCTCTTCGTCTGAAATATTTTCTTTTTTAGTAAAAAATATCGTATTATAATCGTTAGAAATATCGAATTCTTTTTCTGCAAAATTTTTGTCCATATAAATAAAAAACATTCCTTGTTGTTCTACAAATTTACCGCATTTTACTATTCTTGAAACGGTATTTCCCAAAGTGTATAATTCTATTCCAATATAATCGTTTTCTTTAATTTTTAATTTATCAGCTAAATATTTTGGAATCATTATCGTATCTTCGGAATTTTCATTTTTAGGAATATCTAAAGAATAAAAATCTTTGTCGTATATTAAAGTCGGTATATATAAATTTTCGCTGTCGATTTTGAAAGCGGGATAAATTTTAGATTGATAAATAGCCGCTTTATCATAAGAGTTAATTATATTATTCGTAATTATCTCGGAGTCTTCTTCCCATTTTGTAGAATTAATCGTAGCTCTAATATCGTAAAGCGCAAATTTTTGATATAGAGTAGATAAAAAATAATCGAAAGAATTATTAAAGCCTTGAGCGAATATTGTCATACTAATAGCTGCAAACATTCCCCATAAAGAAGCAAAATATCTCGTCTTGCTCCTCGATGCATTTTTAATCGCGTATCTCGTATTAAATGAAAATCTATTCCAAATTTTTAAATTTTCTATAAAACTTTTTCCGCCGCCTTTCGGTGGCTCTCCTCTCATTGATTGAGCGGGATTAAGTTTTAAAATTGAAATTGAGGCAAGCAAGTTTGATAAAATGCAAACAAATAATATAATCGCTCCCGCTATAATCCATAAATCAAAATAAGTATTATAAGTAAAATTCGGCATATCGAATATTTTTGAAAGAACTTCAAATATTGAAGGCAAAATTATTTTTGTAGATATAAAGGCTAATAATATTCCAAAAAACGAAACTAAAAAAGAATATTTTATATACATATACATTATTGAAGCGTCCGTTAAACCAATCGCTTTCATTATTCCGATTTGCTTTCTTTCAACGGCTACATTTCTTCTCTGTATTATATAAAGCAATAATATAGCCATTAACAATAATATCGAAGGACATATATAAGAAAAAGAATCAATTTGAAGTAAAGTTTGTTCGTAATTCACATAATTAACCGATTGTTCTCTATCGGTAAAATAAAATATTTTCTCTTTTAATTTTATTCTTATAAGATTTTCTATATTTACTTTATTAACATTATCTTTATATTTTATATAAATAGAATTATAAGGAAGCATTATAGGTTTTACAGTAAAATAAGGATTAGCGGGCGGAGTAAATTTAAAATGCTCTTCGTTAATTTCTACTACCGCAAAATCTTCAGGCTCTGAAACAGTGCTTGCTCCGTCTTTAAATAAAAAAACATAATTCGGATAAGAAACCAAAGAAGCTATAATAAAAGATTCTGTTTTGCTTTCGTTATTAACACTAAAATTAAGCTCTATTTTATCGCCAATTTTCAAAGAATGAGCGTCCGCAAAATTTTTATTAATAGCAATTTCATTTGTATCAAGTATATATTTTCCTTTATAAACATAAGGCTTATTTATTCTCGTATATTTATCGTCCGTTCCGTAAATAATGGCGTCTATGCTTTCTTTATTTTCCGTTTTTATTTTTTCTATTTTTCCTTGAAATCTATGTCTGCCTTCCGCTCTTTCAACTCCGTTAATATCTTTTATAGTTTTTATATCGTCTTCGGTAAAAATTCCAAATAAAACCAAATCGTCTAATAAATTATTTTCAAAATAATTTTCCGCCGATAATTTAAAATCTCTATAAAGAGTTTTTACGGCTACAAAAAATAAAACTGCAAGCGCCGTTATAAATACCGCGGATATAAATATTGCAAGTTGTTTGTTTATTTTTCTTAATAAAAGTTTAGTTTTTATATCAAACATTATTTATACTTTCCGTTTTTATTAAATTAATTACCATTCTATATATTCTGGATTTAAAGGATTTTCTATATCAAACCTTTCTACAACCTCTCCGTTTAAAATTTTAATTACCGTGTCAGCCATTTTAGATATTTCTTTACTATGCGTAATTAAAACTATGCTCGTTCCAAAATCTCTATTTAAATCTCTCAATGTTTTTAAAGCCATTATTCCCGTTTTATTGTCTAAAGCTCCCGTAGGCTCATCGCATAAAACTACTTTAGGTTTTTTTGCAATCGCTCTTGCAATGCTTACTCTCTGTTGTTCGCCTCCCGATAATTCAGTCGGATAATGTTTTATTCTGTTTTCAAGTCCTAATAATTTTAAAGCGTTTTCGGCGTTTTCTCTCGGAAGTCCCGTTATTTCGGTAGAGAATTCCACATTTTCTAAAGCGGTTAAATTTGGAAGCAAATTATAACTTTGAAAAACAAAACCAATATTTTCCCTTCTAAATTTCGACAATTCTTTATTGCTATAATTTGAAATATCTTCGCCTAAAAATAAAACATGTCCGCTTGTAGGTTTATCTAAAGCTCCCAATATATTAAGCAAAGTGCTTTTACCCGAACCGCTAGGTCCAAGTATTGCCGTTAATTTTCCTTCTTCTATAGTTAGATTTATAGAATTAAGCGCTTGAGTAGCTCCTCTGCCATGCCCGTAAATCTTGCTTATATTTTTTATTTCGTATAAATTATTACTCATAAAAAATTCCTAATTATTATTTTTATTTCGCCATTCTTCTACCGCTATATCTACGATTTCTTTTGCGCATTCTTTTTTGCTTAAAATTGGAAAATATTTAACTCTTCCGTCTTTAAAAAATATCGTTATTTTATTCGTGTCTTTTCCTATCGCGTCTTTAATATTATTAGCTACAATCATATCGGCGTTTTTTTTATTCATTTTATCTATGGCATATTTTTTTAATTCTTCTTCGGTTTCGGCAGTTTCGGCGGCAAAAGATACGATTAAAGTTTTTTCCGATTTTTTATCTTTAGTAAGAGCGAGAATATCGTCATTTTCAATAAGTTCTATATTATTTATATTTTGCTTTTTTACTTTTTTATCAAATGTTTTTGCAGGCTTAAAATCTAAAGGCGCCGCCGCCATAAATAATATATCCGTATTTTTTAATTCGCTTAAAACCGTTTCTTTTAATTCTTCTGTAGTTTCAACTTTTATTTTTTTATTTTTAGAATTAGTAATTAAAGGATTTGAAACGCTTCCTTCTATATAAATAATATTTCCGTTTTTAGAGTTTATTTGATTATATAAAGCCTTGCCCATTTTTCCGCTTGAGCTATTCGTTATATATCTTATCGGGTCTATCCATTCTTTAGTAGCTCCAGCCGTTATTGTAAATCTTATATTTTCGTATTTATTATTTGTTAATTTATTTATTATAGTTTCAAAAGCCGCAAGCCTTCCGACTCCGTCCTCTTCGCAAGCCATAGTTCCTCTTTCGGGTTCTATCATTTCAAAATTTAATTCTTCTATCATATATTTAACATTTTTTTGAACTGTTTTATTAAGCCACATATAAGGATTCATTGCAGGAGCGAATAATTTTCTTCCCGTATACGCGCATGCAATTGTGCTTATGCTGTCGTCATAAATTCCGTTTGCAATTTTTCCAATCATATTAGCGTCAATCGGAGCGATTAATAAAGCGTCCGTTTTTTTGTTAATATTTATATGAATAAGCGGGTCTTCTTCTTTCCAAATATTTTTTATAACATGATTTCCGCTCATAGTTTCTAAAGCCTTTACGCCAACCATATTTTTCGCGTTTTTAGTAACGGCGCAAATTATTTCATGCCCTTGCTTTTTCAACATACTTACAAGAACGGGAATTTTGTATGCCGATATTGAGCTTGTTATTGCAATTAGTATTCTCATAAACTGCCTATAAATTAAAGTCTATTTATATTATATATTATAATAAATAAAAAAATAGTCTAATAATGTTTTAATTTATATTGTTTATGTTTTTTATTTTTTTATTTAAACAGTCATTGCTAGCGATAGCGCGACAAAGTTGGGCGGAAGTGAAGCAATCCACTTTTAATAAAATTTACTTATTTAATAAACCCAAATTGTAAAAATAACTTTCTTAAATATTAATTACCTAATGAGGTAAAACATTATAGTTTAAAACCAATACTTTATTTAGGGAGCCCAAAACCTACCGCAATAAAAATTTCTAATGTAATATCGGAAAACTTATAACTTTCATAAGAGAATGACGATAGCCCATATATAGCCTTTGATAATATATCTTTTTCACAACTCATGCCAAAATTATAAGATATAATACCTCCAACAATCATATCTATTATATCAGATAAATTAAAGTATCTTTCTCCGCTAACTTTTACATAAGGCATAACAGGAAATTTATACAATTTTTTTATATCATTAAATGATAATTTTTCAACTCCTTTATAATAACCCATAAAATACCAATATCCGTCAATATCGGCAGACAAAGGGAACATTACTCCCGCTCCTATGCCTAAAGACAAATTATTATAGAAATTTAATATCGGTATTAATCCCAACACAAGACTATGAAAAAAGAATATTCCTCCTTCATTACCAAAATCACCATTTGTAGGTCTGATATAACCTGAAAAATTATAACCCGTTTCCGCTAATACGCTTATACTTTTAAGAATATCGTTTTTTATTCTATGATTATAACCTGCGGCTAATAAAGTATTTATTGTAATTTTAGAACCACCTACTCTAAAACCGTTATATTGTTCGTAAAAACTATGTTTTGCAGTGCTAAATGTTATATTAGGTCCAGAGATATGCTTAAACAAGTTTGAAGATCAGCACTAAATACTAAACTTTGAAATAGTAATAACAGTATTAATATTCTCATATAATATATATCCCTTGATTTCTATATTTATTTAATATATTACATACAAAAAATAAACAAGACAGCAAAACTTATACATACGAAGTAACCATAAAGTTTGACACAAATAGCGGTTTTACTGCAAGTCTTATCTCGGCTACATATGATAAAAGTCAATCGGTTGAGGTGTATGGCGATCGCAAAAAGATAACTTAGGCTGGTGGCAAAATAATTTTTGACAGTTCAATAGTTTAAACTTTAACCAAAACCCCAATAAAATACTAATTGGTTTGCAAGATTGACGCTAATGATAGTTCTTTGAAAAATCCTAGAAAGAATTTTACTATTGAAATAACTTTGTAGAAAACTACAGGCATTAAAGATAAAGTGTAAACCGCTATAAAATCAATAGATTTCGATAGGAATTCTATTTATAAATTTAGTTTTACATGATTAGATCCTACAGATAACAAATTTTTTGTAGCTAATAAATATAACACATCGACATCTGCTGAGGATAGCATAAGCCTTGACAATTTTACAAATGGAGGATCAGATAATGTTAGCGGAAATGAAACACCATATAAGGTGGCTTTAAGTTATATAACAGAAAATAATAATTTAAAATCAGAGGCTATTTTAATGACATTTATAAAGATATAACTATGAAAGAAGTTGTTGATGAAACAGATAAATCAAAAGCTACTTTATACGGTCTAATTTAAGCCAAAACTTGAATATTAGAAGTGTATACAAAAAAATAATACTTAATCAGATAAAGGTTGGACAGAGACAAAATGGTTTAATTTTTTAATCCTTAATTGCGTTTGCAGTGAAGATTTTATAGGGTAAGCTTGTAAAACCGTGCAATGTTAAAAAATATAAAATCATTTTTAGTTTTTTCAGCCATGGCGAGCTTTGGTTCGTCATGGCTTTTCTGTTTTATTTGAGGTGTATCGTTTTAATGGATAAATCATTTTTATTCTTTATTTTTGTAGAAAATGACGCAATGGGTCAAAGCCACTTTGTTATGATGTATGCCCGCTGTAAGTGTAAGAAAGTTAATGAATTTTTAAAAAGGCAAAATATTAACGCTAATATTTCCAATATTTAATATTCCGTCAGGCTTTGAAAAATCTTTTATAAATAAAAAACTGCCAAGTTGTAAACCAGATAAATTATGAATAAAGTTATACGCGGCTAAAAAGAATGGGATTTAAATTAATAAACCTAAAGTTCCTCTGAAAGCATAAATTGTTTTATAACCGTTAATTCTTTGACAAGCTCTAATTAATAAATATCTTTGGTCGCCTTTATAAACCGCTTTTATATTATCAATCATTGGTTTCATTTTTTCTTGAATAGCTCTTTCTTTTGCTTGCCAACTTTCCGCTATATTGTATAAAGGTAAAAAGATAAAATTTATAATTAAACTTAAAAAGAATAAACTTGTCGCATAACCAGATTTGAATACATTATTAAATAAATAAAATACAATTTCTATTATAAACTCTATCGGATAAATTGTTATATTATATAATATGTCGAAAAGAATCATGATTTAACTCCAAAACCATGCTCTTTCAGATTTCTAAATATATAATTGAATTTTGTAAAAAATTTAAAATGACAAAACTTGCTATAATTATAGCAATGAGATGAGATTTTCTCAAGAGTTTTTATTATATTTATAATATCTATCATTATGATTTATTTTAACATTTATTAAATAAAAAGTCAAGTTTAAATTTAGATTTTTTTATTTAAAATTTGCTTTTTTAATTTTCTTTTTAAGATTTTTTGGTTTTGCCCATTTCGATTTATTATGTTTTTTAATATTTGTCTTTTTGTTTATCTTTATTTCTTCTTTATAATCTTTATCAATATTCTCAATATTTTCAGAGGAAAAAATATTTTCTATATCTTTTAATTTTTTATCTTTTTGATTAAAGAAAAATGCAATTTCTTTTTCGGTTAAATCTCTTATATGTCCCGCTTCTAAAGTTCCCGAAACTTCATTATATTTGCTTACGCATCCAACCGATATTCTCTCCAAATCTATAACTTTATAACCCAAATGCTCGAATATTTTTCTTATCTCTCTATTTTTTCCTTCGTTTATGGTTAATCTTATTTTGCTTTGAATTCTGCCTTTCGATAATATTTTGAATTTAAACGGCGAATAATTTATATTTTTAATCGTTATTCCTTTGCTTGCTTCAAGTAGTTTTTCGGAATCTATTTTTCCATTAATCGTAACATCGTAAACTTTTAATATTTCGTAAGAAGGATGGGTTATAATATTTGCAAACTCTCCATCGTTGGTTATAATCATAATTCCTCGAGATTCCGAATCTAATCTTCCTGCATAAAATAATCTCTCTTTTATGCCTTTAAAAAATTCCGTAATTATTCTTCTTCCTGGCAAATATTTTGTAGTGCTTACAACTCCGAGCGGTTTATACAAAGCCATATATCTTTTATTTTGTCTTTCTATGATTTTTCTGTCTAATGAAACGGTATCTTTTTCTTTTACTTTATAAGATGGCTCTAATATTATTTCATTATTTACTCTAACCCTTCCCGACAATATCGCTTTTTCGCATTTTCTTCTGCTGGCAAATCCCGATTCTAATATAACCTTTACGAGTCTAATCTCTTCGTTATTCATATCTATTGAATTCTAAATCTTTTAATTCTCTTAATTTTGGCAAATCGTCCAAAGAGTTGATTCCGAAATGCATTAAAAATTTATCGGTTGTTCCGTAAGTTTGTCTTTTATCCAAATAATCTTTTCTGCCTTTCCAAGCTATAAAACCGTCATCCATTAAAACTCTTAAATGATAACCGCTATCGCTTTGTCTTATATCGTCAATTTCCGCTTTTGTTAATGGTTGTTTATAAGCTATTATTGAAAGAGTTTGAAGCATTGCTTTTGAAATTTTCTTTTTTCTTTTTTTATCGTATATTGCAGATAAAGTTCCAAAAGTGGAAGGAATAATTGTCATCATAACGCTGTCGCCAATTTCAAGTATTTCGATTGCGCTTTTAGAGATTCTATATTTATTATTTATATTTTCTATATGATTTCTTATATCCGAATTTTCGCATTTAAAAAGATTTCTCAATCTGCTTATAGGAACATTTCCTTCGACATATATAATAGCTTCCATTACTTTTTCAAGCTCTTCTTTATCGGAGAGTATGGAGGCGTCTATTTCAAATTTTTCTTTATTTTCTGCATTTTCAGTTTGAATATTGATAAACTCGTTATCAACTTCGTTTTTTTCAATTTCTTCTTTTTGAGTAGTAGAATTATCAATATTATTCATTTCTTCAATTTTTTCCATTTATTTTTAGAACCCGTTAAAACCTTTTTTTAATTTTTGATTTTTTAATTATAACATAGAATTTAAAATTTTCAATATCTCTGATTATGTTAAGCATGAATAAATGACTTATAGGCAATATCTTAATCAATAAAAATAATATTTTACTTGACAAAAAATATAATTAATATTATAATATAGAATAACTTTAACGGGATGTAGCGTAATTGGTTAGCGTACCTGCTTTGGGAGCAGGGGGTTGTGAGTTCGAGTCTCACCATCCCGAATGCGCTAGTAGCTCAATTGGATAGAGCAACAGCCTTCTAAGCTGTGGGTTACAGGTTCGATTCCTGTCTGGCGCGAGTTATTTTCTTCGGTTTAATATATGGCGAATGTAGCTCAGTTGGTTAGAGCGCCAGATTGTGGATCTGGATGCCGCGGGTTCAAGTCCCGTCTTTCGCCCATTATCTTAAATATTCTTTTATAAAAATTATAAATTGCGTCTGTGGCTCAATTGGATAGAGCATCGGACTTCGGTTCCGATGGTTGGAGGTTCGAGTCCTCTCAGACGCGAATTCAAATTATTATAAATATACGATAATTTATATAAAATTTTATTCCGATAATTAATTGATTATTTTTATATTTATTTTATAATATCACTAAATAGGTATAAATAAATGAAAAGCGCAAATGTAAAGAAAATCAATTTCGCCATACTTATATTGTTCCCTGTAATAATGCTTATATTTTTAGTAATATGCAATCTCTATAGCATAAATTTAAATAATAATATAACTAAAGAACTTAACTCTTTTACAAATTCTCTATCTTCAAATATTGAAGGAAAATATTTGGAAATGATTTCTTTGTATTTTGGAGAACAATTAAAAAATTACGAAAAAGCCGAAGAGATTACAAATTTAGCAAAAGAGCAAATTAGACTAGGAATAAATCCGAATTTCAGCACGCTTAAATTTTCCATAAACAGATTAATTGGAAATAGTTTATTGAGAGTCACTTATGTCGCTTTATTTCTTTTAATTTTAATGTTCGCTTTAATATTATTTCTAAATTATACGAATAATAGTTTAAATACTAATCCCGTCTCTATTTCAAATGACGCTCCTATAGATAACGATATAAATAAAAATGAAATTATAGAAGAAAATAATAAAAAGAGAGAAAGAGAAAATAAAAATTTAGTTGTTACTAATTCTAGCATATTAAAAAAACAGGAAGAGAAAAAACTTGAAGAAATAGAAAGTATGTATCGAGATTTGGTAATCGCTATAAAAAATTCTAACGATGAAAAAGCTTTGGAAATATTAGAAAATATTTTTAGCATAGACGAAAAAAATTATTTGGCTTTAAATGGAGCGGGAATATTATATACGAGAATGTATAGCAAAAATAATAAGAGTCTATATTTTAGAAAGGCTGATAAATATTACGAATCGGCTATATCGATTTACGACAATAAAGATATTTTGAATAATAAAGCCGTTTTGTATTCTACAAGATATGGAATAGATAAATCGGATTACGATTATAACACGGCTTTAACAATATTTGACAATATGATTTATTCAAGCAATAATTCCGACTTTATTTTATTAAATAATAGAGCGACTATTTATTTGGCAAAATATAATATAACAGGAAATAATGAATTATTTGAAAATGCATTAAAAGATTATGAGGAAATAATAAAATTAGACAATCGAAATGTTTACGCTTTAAATAATAGAAGTTCTTTGTATTTTAATAAATATAAGAAAACGAACGATAACGAATATTTTGAAAAGTCAATACAAGATTGTAGTTCGGCTTTCAAGATAGACGCAAACGAAGCTTTAAAAAATGACGAAGGTCCTATATATATATATAAATATTAATATAAGCCGTATTTTTCTATCAACTCGTAAATGGCATTTTCATCGTCTTTAATTCTATTATAAATTATAAGTTCAGGACGATATTCAAAATGAATCGTGTCGTAATTATTCCATTTTCCGCCCCAAATAAATCCATGCTTTTCAAAAATTTTAATAACATCTTCGGGAGGATGCCATCTATCTTCATAAGGAACTGCATACCAATTTTTATTATTAACTCTTGTCCAAGCCCAATATATTTGTTTTCCGCCGTTTCTTCTTGGCAAAGTGTCAAAAGCCGCTCCATAACTATGATAACTTTTACTTGAACTTTTTGAAATCATTTTCCATACATAACCGCTTACAGTTTTTAAAGACGATAAAAATTTTTTCACTTCTTCGTTGGTTTGAGCTACGGCGAATACTTCGGCATTTGCATTCGATAAAGGTTTTTGAATAAATTCATGAACCTGCGTTCTATAACCCAATACGCTCATAGTCATAATATTATTAAATATATTTCTTGAAGTGTTTCCATCGTATAAAGTATTTAAAAATTCATCGTTAATAGTTCTTCTGCTGTTAATTCTTCTTTTAAATGAATCTTCAAACTCTCTCGTCATCTCTTCGCTTGCTTCGGGCAATTTTGGAAGTCCGTCTAAAGAATAGGAATAAAATCCGAAATTGATATATTCGTCTCTATTTGGCATATCTTCGTCTTTTAATAATTTTCCATCCGCCCAATTAAACCAAGTATTATCTAAATAAAAACCCAATTCTCTATTTTTTATTATAGGAACGGAAATTCTATTTGAATAACTTAAATGCAAAGAAATTAATTCTACAACTCCAGGACGAATTATAATATTATTTCTTATTCTTTTTTTCTCTTCTTTTAATTCTTTTTCTTTTGCCGATACTTTTATTTTTGAAGAAATATTAACCGTATAATTCATATATACTATTAAGATTGATAATATAGATAAAATTGTTATTGCAATTACCGAAGCAAATATTGTTAACCTCTTTGAAGTGAATTTTATTATAAAACTTAAAAAAGCAAATACTAAAAGAATCGCTATAATTATTAAAATATATTTTAAAATAGCCATACAAAACTTTAAAATTCAAATCTAAAAGACTTTGGGCGATGACGGGATTGAACCGCCGACCTAGTGCTTGTAAGGCACCCGCTCTCCCAGCTGAGCTAATCGCCCTCGTTTTCTGAAACGATTTAAATATATTAACACAATAATAAAAAAAGTCAATAGCTTAAAAATCAATTTACTACGCTATCGTAATAATTTACAATATACCAATATTCGCCCATTTGCCTTAAAACAAATATTCTTTTTACCACAGGGTCGTATATATGAGAGTTCTCCATATTAAAAAATCTATTAAATAATCTTGTTTCGACTTCCGCTCTTGGCAAACCGTAATCTTCAGTTATCGTAATTTTATCTATTTTGTAATCTAATAAAGTATATACTGTCGTGGAATTATATTCCTGTTGAATCATATTTAAAATAGTTCTATAATGATTTCTTTTTTGAATATCTTCCGTAGCAATTATATCTCTTTGAAGTTCAGCTATAAAGAGATTTCTAACTTGTCTATCATAAGCCGACACAAGATATTTTTTAAACTCTTCAAATAAAACTTTTCTATCTTCGGGCAAAGAAGTTCTGTATAAAATATCGAATCTTATTGCAAGTTCTTTTATATTGCTCGATTTATAAGCGTCTTCCAAATTATTTAAAAAGTTATTTCCAAAATTCGTTCTTATCATATCGGCGCTTATATTATCCGAAAATTGATTTCTTAAAAAAGCTTGAAAACTTAAATTTCTTGCTTTTTGTCTTACTCCAAAATCTGTAAAATCTTCCAAATAAGTATTGCTAAAATTATTTCTATAAGTTTCGCTATATCTTTGGCTTATGCTTATAATCGAAGGCAAATGCATATAATTAAAATAATTGCTCCAACTTTTATTCTTCATAGAAATTAAAGTATTTGAAACAACTTGAGACGGATGATAAAACGGCAAATTATTATTATTCGTAATAGCGTCTATCGATCGAGGATTTTGTTCGTTATATTGTCTTGGATAATCGACTAAAAAATAAGAAGTGTCCGCTACCATAGAAAAATTATCGCTTATATCGGGCATCGGATTAAAACTTCCTTCAATTCTATATCTTCCTATTTTATCAAATTGAAACCAATTATTTAAATCTATAAAATAAGAATAACTTTCTCCTTCTCTTAAAGTTATAACTCTATTTTGATTTATTCCCGCGCTTTTTTCGTTTTTATATTTCCAAAGAGTATAATTATCCGAATTGACAATTTCGTTATTGTAATTATCGTAAACCTTAAATTTATAATTATTAAAAGGATTATCAGAATTTGTAAAACTTACAGAGCCTTTTTTAGCGTATATTTTAATTTCCATAGTGATTGGTTCATTTAATCTATATCTATTTAAATCAAAATGCATACTTATAATATAAGAAGACGGTTTAACAATATTATCGCTCGGATATAATCTCTCTATTTGGTCGAGCATAATTGTATCCAAAAAATTATCCTGCAAATTATTTTGAGCAAATAAAACCGAAAAAGTTAATATAAAAATGACTATATATTTCATAATCTAATTACCTTAAAAATACTATTATAATAATTTATCGGAAAAATGCCTAAATAATATAATATAAAATTATTTCAATTCTTTATCTATTTTTATTAAAGCTCTTTTTATTATATAACGATTAAAATCAATACTTTCTTTCATAGCTTCGTAAAGTTTGTAAGAATTAACGATTGATTTGTCGTATTTTTCATCTTCAAAAATAAATCCTTCCGTTATCGCTTTAATAGTTTTTTGCATCGTTATTCCCAAAAATTCATTAACTTTGCTTATATTCAAAATCTTTATATCGAACTCGTTTAAATTTTCTAAAAGTTTATCCACTTTTCTATGTCTTTTTAATTCAGAATTTATTTTTTCGCATAATTCTAAAGCATTTAAAACATAAGGTTTAATTTTAGATATTTCGCCGTCAATTTTTATTAAACCGTTTTTTATATTAGTTAGTATTTCGTTTTTTCTTTCAATATTTTTATCGTCGTTATCAATATTTATTTCAATGTCGTTAAATTTTTTTATAAGCTCTTCCAATTTTATATTTTCCATTCCGTTTATTATAATTCCGCCTTCCGTTGCGTTATAGAATTTAATTTTATTATTTTTTTCGCATTGCTCTTCATACCAATTTTTATACATATCGAATCTTGAATCTGTCCAAACTTTTTCATTATATATATTTTTTTCTTCTCTCAAATTTCCCGCTATTAAAACTTTATATATTCTGCTGTCATAAGAATCGAGTTTATATATTTCGGTAAAAAAATTTTCTTCATGATAACTTCCCTTTATATGCGTTTGATAATTTGGAAAAGATAAATCGAGTCCAACCATTATAATTGGATTTGCGCCTATTCTTATTGCGAAATCATAAGCGGCTGTAGAAACGCTTCCTCCCGTTGTAATATCTCCTCTGTCTCCCAACTCTTCCATAAAATATTTTGCCAAAGGAAATATTGAATTAATAAAATAAATCGCTCCGTTAAAAGAATCAATCGCTTCTTTATCAACCGAAGATTCTGCTATTAAAACCGATTCTTTAAAATTAACATTTCTAAAATATTTTGAATTTTTCTTTTGCGGGTCAATCGTTATAATGAAATGCGGCGATATATTATGAGAAAATAAAGGTTTTATTGCAGTGTCAACAGCTATAATTAAAGCTTTATTTTTTATCTCTTTCAATTTTCTTATATTTTTTTCTAAAGAAGGTCCAGCCGAAACTATAACAGCGGGAATATTTTTATATTTATCAAAAAATTTATTAACTCCATAATGAGTTGAAATTTTTGCCACATTTGAAGCTATATTATAAGCCCATAATTTATCGAATCTTGCAATCGTATTTATATTAATAATTTTTTTATCGACTATAGACAAAACTTTTGATTGATAAAATAAAGCCTCTTCGTTAAATAAAGTCGCATAAGAACGAGTTATAAAGAATTTTACTTTTTTAGTATTAGTAAGCGAAATAAATTTTTCTATATCTTCTATATCGTCTCCGCCTATAAAAAAAGTTATATTATCTTCAAGTATTTTATCTAACTTAAAATTATCGATAAGCAAATTAAAAAATTTTATCGAAGGCTCTATAACGGCTATATTAATATTTAATTTTTTAAATGCGTTAATCAAATAGCCAGCTCCGATTCCAAATATAAATACTAAATCTAAATCTTTTTCAGTTTCTTCTTTTATTTCATTTATTAAAGCGTTCGCTTCTTTTTCAGGGTTATAAGCGCTATGAAGAAAAATAGATTTTCCATTTTTAAAAACTTTAGCGGAATATTTTTTAGATTTTGTTTCAATTAATTCAAGCGAAATGTCAAAATTATCGTTTTTATTTTTTAATAAATTCAAAAAATCAATCGGATAAGCTTTTATATTTTTTTTTATAGCGTCTAAATTTTTTATTCTAATATCGTTACCGCTCACGACTTTCTCTCAATTATATATTTTGCAAGTTCGATTAATAATAATTTGGCTTCATTATCTTTATATACGCTTAAATATTCTATTGCATTATTTATAGTTTCTTTAGCTTTTTCTTTAGCTCCTTCGATTCCGAATTGTTTGATATAAGTTAATTTTCCTTCTTTAGCGTCTTTTCCTGCAGTTTTTCCTAATGTTTCATTGTCTGAAATAACATCCAAAATATCGTCCCAAATTTGAAATGCAAGCCCAATAGCTCCTCCATATTTAGTTATATTTTCAATGTCGATATTTTTTTTCTCGGATGAAATAGCTCCGACTCTCGCAGCTCCTCTAATCATAGCGCCTGTTTTTTTTGCATGAAGTATTTTAAGCGTTTCAAAATCAATATTTTTTTCTTCAAAATATAAATCAATAAATTGTCCCATAACCATTCCTTGATAACCAGCTGCAAAACTTATTTCAAAAAGTAAACTTCTTAAAGTTTCGTTTGACACTTCGGATTTTGAAAGTATTTGAAATGCATGAGTTAATAAACCGTCTCCAATAAGTATCGCGTTTGCCTCTCCAAATTTTACATGAGCGGTTGGTTTTCCTCTTCTCAAATTATCGTTATCCATAGAAGGCAAGTCGTCATGCACTAAAGAATATGTATGAATTAATTCAAGAGATATTGCGGGAATTATTGTCTTTTTATAATCTCCTTCAAATAATTCGCAAGAGAGACAAGAGAGAATCGGTCTTAATCTTTTGCCTCCTGCTTCAAGAGGATATTTAAGCGCTTCTATAAAAAAATTTTCTATATCAATATCGCTTTTCTCAAAAATTTCGTCTATATTTTTATTAATTTCTTTTAATCTTATATCTATATATTCTTTTAAGTTCATAGAAAATCCCGCTATAATTTTATTTTTAATTATTATATAGAAAGACTTAAAAATGTAAAGTTTTTATTTTTTAGTGGAATATTATTTTTCTCTCAAATCGCTTGTTTTGGTAGAAAAAATTAATTCTTTTATTAAAAGAAAGTCAAAATTTCTATTTACTTGTTCAAACGAAGAAACCGACATTATAATGGATTATGTTATTAAACAAATGGATATAGCGGACGAAGATAAAGGAAAGCCTTTAAATATAAAAATAGAATCTAACGATATAAAAAATATAGCATACGAGAAAAAATTAGATAACGAAGACAATATAATAACAGTAGCCGCGATTACAAATAAATTGGCTTTGCTTATTTGGTTTACTTATAACGGAGAAGAGAACAGAGAAATTTGTTTAGACGCTATAAAGTCAATAAGAATAGACGATTAAAATAATTCTTTCAATATTTGCTTATTAAACCTTATAATAAAAAATATTAAAAAAATTATATATTAAATTTATTCGAGTTTATTATAAAAACTAAACGCTAAAATAATAACTTCTTTATTTTAAGGCTTGATATAATTTTTTTTACTATTATACTAATATATAAAAAATATTTTAAGGATTATATTTTGAAAGTTATAATTCCAGCTGCGGGAGAAGGCACAAGATTAAGACCGCATACGAATACAAAACCAAAACCGATTTTGCCAATAGCGGGTTCTACGATTATAGATTTTATAATGGACGATATTTCTTTAATACCCGATTTGGAAGAGGTTATTTTTATAGTCGGATATTTGAAAGAGCAAATGATTGAATATTTAACTTCAAAATATAAAAACATTAAACTTTCTTTTGTAGTTCAAAAAGAATATAAAGGTTTAGCTCATGCAATTTCTTTGACGAGAGAATATATTAAAGATAACGATAAAATTTTTATTATATTGGGCGATACGATTTTTAAATTAAATTTGCCTGAAATAATCTCTAAAAACGAAAATTCTTTAGGCGTATGCGAAGTCGATAATCCGAGCAGATTTGGAGTCGCTATTTTAAACGATAAAGGAATAATAAAAAAATTAGTAGAAAAACCGAAAGAGCCTATAAGCAATTTAGCTTTAACGGGTTTGTATCATATTATTAACTCAAAAGAATTATTTGAAGCGGTTGATTATATAATAAAAAACGATATCAAAACTAAAAACGAATATCAATTAACTGACGCTTTGGAATATATGATTGAAAGAGGATTAATTTTCAAAACATTTAAATTAGAAGGATGGTTTGATTGCGGAGAAAAATCTACTATGATAGAAACTAACAGACTAATAATAAAGAATAAAATATTAAGCGATAATATTAAAGATTCTGCTATAGTTCCTCCCGTGTTTATAGATAAGGATGTAAAAATAGAAAGTTCGGTAATAGGTCCTTATGTTCATATAGGAAAAAATTCTCAAATAAAAAATTCTATACTTAAAAATTGCATTATGTTTGAAGAGGTTAATATATCAAATGTTTTAATGGACGATTGCATAGTTTCCGAAAAAGCAAAATATAAAGGAAAAACAAATTCAATGGATATAGGCGCTTCTATGACAATAGAACAAAATTAAATAAACAAAATTGATTAAACAAATTAATTAAATAAAATAAAACCCATAGCCATAAATTGCAATAAGCCTATAAATAAATATATAAAAGTGTCCATTAAAAGAAGCGAAGTCGGATAATTTGTAAGCGTTATCGCAAATCGCAATTTTTCAATAATTATAAAAGTAAAATACAATAAAAAAGATATAAATATTTTTAAGAGCTCGTTTAAAGAAATAAAATGACAGAAAACCATAAAATAAAAAGCGATTAATAAACTTTGAATAAAAGAAAATATTTCACAGTAATAAATCATTTTTATTCTGCTATTCCAATTACGAACGCAGGGAAGCATTTCTCTCATATAGAAAAATTTTTTAATTATAGAAAATTCGAGTAAAAATCTTAAAACTAAAAAACGAATTATAAAAGAGACTATAACGAGTTGCAAATATTTAATTATTATTCTTTCCATAAATCAAATTTAATTTATAATAAATAAAAATTAAAAATTATATAAATACCATTCGTCGCAATTTTTACAAAAATCTAATTTTTCAAAAACATTATCAATATAATAATTTTCAAATTGTTTCCATATATTTTTTAAATCGTTTTCTTTTATTGAAGATATTTTTTTTTCTTTGTTAATATCGAATCTGCAAATATAAATATCGCCGTAAGCGTCAATAAATAAATCTCTAGCTAAATGCCAACAACCGACTTTAATTAAAGGAGACATATCGCCTACTCTATTGTCTTCTATAATTCCTCTAAATGTATAATATTTTTGCATTATAATTTCTACTTTATACTTTTCAAAATATTTATAATATGAAGCTAAAAAATCGAAATTCGCTTTTTGTTTAGTTATTTGCAAATAAGTATTTTTAGGCTCTCTAATCAAATAATAATCTATATTCGACAAAATCGTTTTAATATCGCCGTTTTCGTAAATTTTATTATAAATATTTTCGTCTATCGCATCTAAATGAATTATTACAAAAAGATTTTCTCTTTCGTTTTGCAAATTAATTAATTTTTTAGCTTTATCGTTATCGAGCAAAAAAGCGTTTGTTTCCAAATAAATAGTGGCATTTTTATTTTTAGTCGCATAATCTAAAATTTCAAAAATATCTTTATTAATTAAAGGTTCGTAAAAACCGCCTATTGACAAATGAAAATCTTCGCAAAAATTAACTAACTTATCAAATATATTTTTAAAATCGTCAAACAATATATTTTTTTCTTCTTTAGACAATTCTTTTTTTAAACTTTCGCATGAAAACAAATTTTTATTTAAAATATTTTGTCTATTATTTATATCGATTTCAATATACGCGGGCAAAGTTCTTCTTATAATAGGATTTTCTTTTATAGCTTTAACAATCTCCTCATAACTTTTATAATCGATAAGGCGAGATATTAAAATAGAATTTCTTTTGCAATCGGCAAATAAATATAATCTATAATATCTCATATCAAATTCCGAAACCAAAATTTCTATTTCAAAAAAATTCGGGTCTATAAAAACTATATCTTTTATCGCATTTTCCGAAATCTTTATATTTTTGTTTTTTGAGATATTAAATAATTTTTCAAAAGCGTCTCTTCTTATTATAAAAGGAATTATTCCAATAGGATAATTTTCTCCATAACTGAAATAAGCAATATTTTCTTCATGAATTTTTGTAAGTTTTATCGTTTCTTCCGCGCTAAAAAGCGGCATATTGCATGGAATATAAATTATATTATCGTAGCCTTCGCTTTCTTCGTAAATATTATTTAAATAATTTTCTATGTTTTCAATATTTTTATTTTCTATAAATTTAATATCGCAGTTTAAATTATTTTTAAGAGAGTTTATTTTATTTAGAAATTGACTTTCAAATTCTTTTGAATATTTATTTGAAAAAGAATTATCGACTAATATTAAAAAATTCATTTAAAAACCTCTATTAAAATTCAATATATTTTTTAATTAAAATTAATCCGAGTAGGAAACAAGCATATCTTCCTGCTCTTTTTTAAATAAAGCTTCCGTTATTTCGTTTATCTCTCCGTCCATAAATCTGTCTAATTTATATAATGTTAAATTTATTCTATGGTCGGTTACTCTATTTTGCGGAAAATTATAAGTTCTTATTCTCTCGCTTCTATCTCCCGAGCCAATTTGTTCTCTTCTCTCTTTCGATTCTTTCGCTTTTCTTTCGGCTTCCTCTTTTTCGTATATTCTCGCTCTTAAAACTTTCAAAGCCTTTGCCTTATTTTTATGTTGACTTTTTTCATCCTGACATTGAACTACCAAACCCGTTGGCAAATGCGTAATTCTAACGGCGCTATCGGTTGTATTTACCGACTGCCCTCCAGGTCCGCTTGAACGAAATATATCGACTCTTATATCTTCGTCTTTAATAACGACATCGCTTTCCATAGCTTCGGGCATAACCGCCACAGTAGACGCCGAAGTATGAATTCTCCCCCCCGATTCTGTCGCGGGAATTCTCTGCACTCTATGAGTTCCGCTTTCAAATTTCAAACTTCTATAAGCGTCTTTTCCCGAAACTGAAAATATAACTTCTTTATAGCCTCCTAATTCCGTAGGGCTTGAGTCTATTATCTCCATTTTTAAATTTGCTCTTTCAATAAATCTAACATACATTCTAAATAAATCGCCTACAAATAAAGCCGATTCTTCTCCGCCCGTTCCAACTCTTATCTCTATTATAATATTTTTTCCTTCGTTTTTATCTTTAGGCAAAAGTAATAATCTTAAATTCGATAAAATATTTTCTTTTTTTTGATTAAGCTCTTCAATTTCGGATATAGCCATTTCTTTAAGCTCTTTATCGCTATCTGAATTTTTTATAATCTCTTCGGATTCTTCAATATGTTTTAAAACTTCTTTTAATTTTTTATATTCAAAAACTATATCCTCGATTTCGGATTTTTTTTTCATAAGCTCTTGAATCGCTCGATTATCTTTTATATTTCCATCGTTTAATTTATTTACTATTTCGTTATAACTATTTTCAACAAGCGATAATTTATCTGTAATCGACATAAAATTATTTTTATCTCCTAATAATTTTTATTATATACGATTAATTATATTTATCAACTATTTTTTAATTTTGTCTTATAACCAATCTGTCGGACAACTAATTATATTTTTATTATCTAAAATAATATTCTTTGGAAATAAAAAATCGGACAATGAAAATTCGGAAAATTTTATATTTATTATCTTTCATTTTATCAATAGCATGATAAATATTAAAACCGTCTATATAAAAATTTACTTTATTCATAAAATAAAAAACCCCATCCTTTGATGGGGAGTAAGTCTCTAGTAAGAAACATACGATTACATTGATATAATATAATAAATATAAAAAATGTCAACATTAAATTTATTAGGTTTGTATTGTATGCATATTTTTTAATATAATTATTATTAATAAAGTATTGATATTTTGGTAGCTTAATTTATAATTATAAAAATTAATGTAATGGTGATAAAATGAAAGATTTAAAAGAAATACCTTATCTATCTAAAGATGATGCGAAAGTAAAAATAATAGAATTATGTAATCTTAAAGATAGAAAATTACAATTTTTAGGCGAAGGTCATGAAGGTTTCGTATTTGCGGATAAAAATTTTGTTTATAAAATTTTTAAACCAAGCCACAGTCAAGACAAATTATATTTTAACCTCAATGTTATATCTTACGCTTTAGAAAAATTAAAATTTACATTTCATTATCCATTTAAAGTAACTTATAATAATACATATTTGATTATTTATTATAAATATGAAAAGAGTAGAGAATTTACAAGCGCAAGCAAAGAGCAATTTCAAACCCTTTTAAATGAATATTATTTTGCAAACATTGTCCATTTAGATTTAAAACCTAAAAATTTACGCAAATTTGCGGGGGGGGGCTCTTTTTATATGCGATATAGGATATGATTTAGTTTCATTTCACCCAACTTTTTTTGAAAGCATGTGTAGAAAGGCTTTCGTTATTTACAAACTTCAAAATTATCTTAATGAAATAAATATTAAAGAATATTTAAGCCCGTTAAATAAAGAACAAAATTTTGATATGATAGAAAAATTTTTAAAATGTTCTAATTTAGACGAAGAGTTTAAATCATTTAGAAACGGAATTGGCGAATTTACATTGCATAAAAAACTGATTATTGACTTTTACGCAGAAAACAAACAATATAAAACCATATTTGATTATGGAAGTGGTTATGGAAAAATAGCAGTAAATTTACAAGAAAAATTGCAAAGAAAAATTTATGCCTATGACAATGATACTAATATCATTGAAAAATATAAAGAAAATTACAAAAAAATAGTATCCTTTGGCGGTAATCATTCATACATAGAAAATCTAATAAGCAAAAATAAAAAATTTGATTCTGTTCTTTGTTCTCTTGTATTATGCCATCCATTAGCACCAACTGAAAAAGAAAGATTAAAAATAATAGATGAGATTATGCAAGATTTATGCGCTTTAAGTAAAAAACATATACTAATAGTTATATGCAATCCGCTATTTAATAATGCCATTTCAAATATACAAAATCGTTTGATAGATAAAGTTAATTTTGATTACGGTTCTACTCATTCATTTTATAAACAAGTTTTTAGCAGTAATAAGCAAAGAGAAGATATTCATAGACCATTAGGGTTTTATGAGGAATTATTTAAAAGATATAATTTGAAAATAAAAAATATAATACAGAGTGGAGATTTTGTATCGAATCGTTATAAAATTAGCAATTCCGATTTTATGATATTTGATTTGATAAAAAATAAATAATTATAAGGAAAGTAATGATGAAAAAGATTTGTATAGTAGGTTATGGGTATGTTGGAAAAGCGTTTTATGAATTTTTTAAAAGCTATAATCACTATGAAGTATTTGCATATGATAATAGCAAAGAGATTCAAGAAAAGTATCCTTTTATCAAAAAAGATTCTAATATTTTAAATAGTGTGGATTTAGTAGTAGTTTGCGTTCCAACTCCAAGCAAGGACGATGGTAGCGCAGATATTAGCTTTATAGAGGATATATTAAGTCGTATAAAAAATAAAATTTTTGTGCTTATAAAATCGACTATTCCTCCAAATACTACAAATAATTTATCAAAAACATATCCTCATTTACGACTTGTATTTAGTCCAGAATATATTGGAGAGTCAAATTATAATTTGCCATATCCTTACAATTTTAACAAAGAAGTTATTAAAACACCGTATTTTATTTTTGGCGGAAATTTAGAAGATACTACTGAAATAGTGGATATATTTACCAAAATTGCAGGACCAGTAAAAGAATATATACAAACGACAAGCTTAAATGCCGAAATATGCAAATATATGGAAAATTGCTTTTTTGCGACTAAAATCATCTTTTGTAATGAATTCTATAAAATATGCGAAGCCTTTGGAGCCGATTATAACACTGTGCGAGAGATTTGGCTCAAAGACCCAAGAATTACTAAAACGCATACCGCTATATACGATAAAGATAAGAATCAATGTTTTGGCGGTAAATGTTTGCCCAAAGATTTATCGGCTATTGTTAAGCATTCTACAAAAAACGGATATAAGCCTGAATTTTTAGAAGTGGTTTGGCGTTCAAATAAAAAAATTAGAGAAGAAAACACAAATATCTTAATGATACATAGAATTTACTATGACATAGAGCAAAAAATAAATCCTGTGTATTTTGATAGAGCTATGGTTATAGGCTATGAAAAATTAAAGAGTATTATAGATGAATTTTTAGAGAAAGGATTTGAATTTGGAAGTCTTAAACAATGTTTATTAAATCCAAATAGATATTTCTGTTTAAGTTTTGACGATGGCTTTAAAGAACATTTATGGGTAGCCAAAGATTTGGTTAAATCGTATAACATAGATAAGAAATCTATGCTTTTCGCAATAAATGTTGGAAATTCAATTTATCATAATTTTAGCGGAATGGATATAATTTATCATCTAGCTCAATTTAAAAGATTGAACGAAGCCTTTAAATTTTTTAATCTTAAAGTTTCAACTAAAAATATGTTTTCAAATATACAAATACTTAAAGAACATTATATAAAACAACCTCCAAATGTTTTGTTAGACTTTAACGCTAAATTTTTGCCTGATTTATCTTTAACTTTTCTTAATAAAAAAGAAATACAAGAATTATCTAAAATTGCTACAATTTGCTCGCACGGAATTACGCATAGAGATTTAACCTATCACAAAGCAGATAGCGATATCGAAATAATGGAATCCAAAAATATTTTAGAAAAAATTATTGGCGATGAAGTTTCTATTTTTGTATATCCTGAGGGAAAGAGCGATGATGACTTATATAAAATTTGTAAAAATGGTAGATATGAATATGGCTTATCAATAAAACATAAATCAAATAATCCTTTTTGCATAGGACGAGTTAATGTGGGGAACTATCAATGAATAAATCACTCATTGTTAATTTGCACGGAGGATTAGGAAATCAGCTATTTCACTATTCTTTTGCTAAAATTCTATCCGCAAAATTAAATAGAAAAATTTTGCTTGATGCGAGTGATTATAAACAAAAAATAGGAAATGGGGTAAGAAATTTTGAGCTTAATTGCTTTTACACAAAAATTGATTTTATACATACAAAATCTAATCTTTACAATGAATTAGGAACATTGGTTTTAAATTTATATATTAATCAATTATATAATAATTTCTTTTATAAACGAAAAAATGAATTATTGTATTTTAACCCTACACAATCAAAAATACTTTTTGCCCCAGATATATATTTTAAAGATATTGATGAAATGACAAACAATATACAAAATGTTAGATATATCCTCAAAGAAAGATTTTGGAATTATACAGATTTATATCCTTATAAAAATGATATATTGCAAGATATAGTTTTAGATTCTATAAAGCTTGATGAAAAAAATAATTCTATTCTATCGTATATAAAAAGTTAAAAAGATTCCGTTGCTATTCACATTAGAAGGGGAGATTTTTTAACAAGAGACTATCCAATCAATCTCTCTAATAGCAAATACTACCATAACGCAATAGAATTTATAAAAAGCAAACTTAAAAATCCAAAATTCTTTATTTTTAGCGATGATAAAGAATTTATAAAATCTTATTTTTCAAAGAAGAAAAATTGCAAAATCGTTGATATAAATGACGATAGCCAAGTCATATTTGATTTTTATTTAATGAGACAATGCAAGCATTTTATTATGGCAAATAGCACGCTTTCTTGGTGGGTAGCATTCTGTAATACATTTGAAGATTCTATTGTTCTTACTCCAAAATTATGGCTTAACAAACAGGCAGAACTTAAAGAAAGCTATGCTCCTAAAAAATGGATAAGGATTAGCATTAACGAATGAAAGCATATAAAATAACAGTTGTGATAGCTACAAGTAACAATAGAACTGATTTGTTGTTTAATAGAGCGTTGAGAAGCGTATATAATCAAACATATTCAAAAAATGTTAATGTTATCATCATAGATGACAATAAAGATGAGGTTCAATATAATATAATCAACGATAAATTAAAAACGATAAGACAAACAATGAAGTATAAAAATAAATTTCCAACAAAAATTATTAAAAACAATAGAACAAAATTTCATTCTGGCACAGGAGCTTGGAATAACGCCGCTTTGTCTTGCATAGATTTAAAAAATTTAGATAGCGTTTATCGTCATTATTTGGCTTTTTTAGACGATGATGATGAATGGGAAAATTCTTATTTAGAAAAATGTATAAATTCTATAAACAATAATAAATATCTTGTGGGGTTAATTGCTTGCGGAATTAACTTTATAAATGATAAGAATATAAAAAAATTGTATCCTAATGAAAAAACTCTTACCAAAGAGAATATATTTATCAAAAATCCTCATATACAAGGAAGCAACTTATTTATAAATCTATGGGTATTTTTTTCTATCGGCTGTTTTGATGAAAGTATGAAAAGCACTACCGATAGAGATTTGATTATGCGATATGTGGAATTTGTAGAATGCAATCACAACATTAAAACATTATTCATAAACGATACTTTGGTTAATTATTTTTATGATAATCAAATAAATAGAGTTACTACAAATAAAGAGAGTAAAATTCAAGGGCTTAATCTATTTTATCGTAAATATTCTTCTTTATTTAATAAAAAGATTAAATTAGAGTCTTTAAAAAGAGCTAAAAAACTTTTTAATTACAAGCCTTATGAAAATAAAGAAAATAAAATTTTATTAAGAAATAATAATATTTCTAATATTTATGATAAAAATAAAATCAATCTTATTCTTGGATTTATATGTTTTGATTGTAAAAATCTTAACGATATACTTTATTCTTTCCAACAATATGTTTTAAAAGATTCTCTATACTTAAAAGATTTTTTTGTATGCGTAATCACTTCAAGCGAATCTATAAAATATCACAAAAAATTTAATAGCATAATCAATAAATATAATTTTAATATAAGAGTAAAATGGTTAAAAAATAAATATTCAATATCTAAAAATAGAACCTATTTGCAAAGATTCATTTTTAGAGAAGGAAATAAAAAATATGGAAATAATTTCATAAGTTGGATTGTCGATGATGATAGCAGATTTTACGGATTATATCTCAATGAACCTTATCGCATAGATTATTTATATAATATCTCTAAAAATAAAAATAGCAATGTAGATGCTTTTATATGCGGTAATTGTGGTGAGCCGCCTTTACCATTCTTTTCTACAATAAGAACTCAACTATTAGATTTATTTTATCGTATAAAAACTAATAATATAGAAAAATATAGCAACGATTATGTCGATATTTATAAACAAGAGTATTATTATGACCTTTCATCAAAGAATTTTGACTTTTTAGAATATCCTTTTTTCAACTTTAATATTACCATAGGAGATTTTATAAACAATTTAAAAAATGGCTATAATTCCACAAGAAATATAGAAACCGATATTCATTTGGTAGGAAAAATTGGAAATAATACGCTGTATAGAGGCGGAAATACAATCATCTATAATCCAGAGCTTTTAAAAATTGAAAATTTTACTCCAGATAATAATAAATATAATCGTAGAAGTGATTTTAATTGGGCTATCGTAAATTCTATATTACTTGATAAAAATATCAAAGAATTAAATTTGCCTATTACGCATATAAGACATTCAAAAATGAATTTTAAAAAAGAATACGAGAAAATAGAAGCAGATTTGATAGGATTGATATTTTATAGATTATTTAAATATATAAGTAAGGAAATAAAATTTAATGAGAAACCATCTTTTACTATATGTAAAAAATATTTAACCGATTTATTATATGAATTGAAGCGTAAACTTTTTTCAAATATTGTTAGAATTAAAGCCTTAAATGAAGAAATAAAATTTTTATTAAACAACAAATATTATGAATATTATAAAGAATATAAAAAAGTAGAAAATAATTTAATAAAAATATTAGATTATTTTGAAAAATTTTGTAAGAATAAATTTTATTTTAAAAAATCTATCTATAATAAAATTGTAAAATATGTATATAAAAAATTAGAATAGAAAATTCAAAAAATAATTCTTTATTTTAAATCAATATCAATATTAATATAATTTGATTTTACAATCGC
>ERZ1673700.733-NODE-733-length-38993-cov-12.233602_pt1 | contig 38993 bp, 36 predicted proteins | sample MGYA00580230_ERZ1673700 | MGnify/ENA primary metagenome ERZ1673700 (study PRJEB41218, sample SAMN15661782) | gut metagenome | host: Homo sapiens | place: Canada: London | collected 2015-08-20/2019-03-30 | study: EMG produced TPA metagenomics assembly of...
ATTTAAAATTATTATTTAAAAGACAATTATGGCTTTGCTTTGCTTTGCTTTGCTTTGCTTAACAAAATTACAGTATTTTTATTCATTTTTTTATAATCCATTATTTATTTAACTATAAATATAATTAAAATATAACATAGATTAAAAAATTTGTCAAGCGTTTAATAAAAAAAATTATAAAAAAATTCTTAAAAATAATAAAAGCATTGGCTAATAATTGATTATTTATAATAGAAAGCGTAATTTTAGGCATTTAGTATATTCCCTATCAATCCTAAATCCACATACAAATCATTTACTTTTGAAGAGAATAAAGTCCGTCTTCAAATTTTATTTTTGTTTAATGCATCGCCAATGCTATCAAAATATTCTATAAATTCCTCTTTCTTTATTAAAACATATTTGTCAAGTAAATAATTTAGAATTTTATCTTTTAAGTAGAATTTATAATTATTATAGACTTCTTTTTGTATCTCTTCTTTTGTAGACATAATTAAACCTCTTTTTTAGGTATATCAATAATTTGATTTTTCAAGTTATTTATTTAAAAATCAACTTCTCTCCAAACCTTGTCAATCTCCTCTTGCAAATAAATCGTCCTCTCAATCACAGCTATAACTTTAATCAAATGACTAATATCTTTCAAAGTCAAAATCTCTCTCGCCTTAATATATTTTTCAATCGGCTTATAACCTCCGATAGAATAATTATAAACTTCTTTTTTTACATTTTCAAAATATTGTTTTTCGTTTATATATAGTCTTTTCTTTTCTTCGTTATATTTTGAGTAAGAGATTTTATGCTCTCCTTTATTCGGATAACCTGCATTATTTTGAGGAACTTTTTTCAATAAATGCAAATCAATCAATTCTTCTCCCAACTTTTGCAATCTATCAAAAATATTTTTATCTTTCGTAAACGGAATTCTTGGATAATCGTATTTCAAATCTTCTTTATAATTTTCTCTGTAAGTCGGACTATAAAGAATCGCATAAATATAATTCAAAATTTCTTTCGGATTATCGCTTATATAATTTTTTAAAAACTCGTTAAAAGAATCTGTCCAATTCGGCTTGCATGAACTATCCAATTTAAATTCGCCCGCAGAATTTTCTTCGTATAGATAAAGCGGTGCAATATAAGTCCAAGAATTAGTTATCCCACCGTCTATAATAAATTTAGAAACTAAACAATGATGAAAAATATCAACACCTGAATTTTGACGAGTAAAAGCTAAACCAATATTCTCTCTATTTATAATATGTCTCATAATACTTTTTCTTGGATACGCTACAAATCCTCTTGAAATTCCTGTATAATAAGTATATCTAAAATCAAAAGGGCGATAATGTATAATTTCTACATGTCCGTTATTTTCTAATAAATCTTTTTTAGAAGTGCTTACTTTCCAATCTCTATTATCATTAGTATTATATTTATTTTTAATTTCTTCTTCAGATAAATTTCTGAAATCATTGACTACTTCTAATATTTTATTTTTTGATAATTGTATCGTTAAGTAATCTCTTTTTGTTTGTATAGCACTATTTATTTCATTAAAAATTTCTGTTAATCCGATAAACTCTTTTAAATATTTTTCATTACTTTTAACTTTCGTAAACCAATGCCATTTTTTATCGTCTTCCAATTCAACCCATTTCTCGTCCGTTATTGATTTGTCAATCAAATAATTTTTTTTATAATCTTGCGTTCCAAAAACTTCGTTAAAATAAATTCCTTTATTCTTATTATTTTTTAATCCCGTTTTTACAAATAAAGCGATACAAACGCCAACTTCCTTTATATTAAAAATATTAAAATCCAAAGAGCCATCGGGACATCTCTCTCCTTTATTCACATTGCCATGCAAATCCAAAATATAAATTTCGTCAAATGTTTGCATAAGTTTTCTTCTCATCTCTCTATGAGTGACGCCGCTTATAAAAGAATTATTTACTATTATTCCGATTATTCCTTTTTCGGCGTTTTCCATTTTCCAATGGGCGAATCGAATAAATTTTATATAATCGTCATCTAAATTAATTTTCTTTTCATTTAAATTTTCTTTATAATCTTTAAGCAGATTTTCAATCCATTCTTTGCGATTAATCTCTTCCGATTTATTATTGTAAGGCGGATTTCCCATTATAACCAAAATCGGCTCTTCGTTTTTTATTTTATAAGCGTTGTCCGATTCAGCCTGCATTTGAGGAAACATTTTTACTTGTCCGCCCGCGCTATTGTCAAGCGTGTTTGTCAAATATAATTGAAGTCTGTCTTTTTTCTTATAATCGTAATTCAAATCTTTCAAATATTCATGAATTCTAAAATGCGCCAAAACATAAGGAACGATTAAAAACTCGAAACCGTAAAGCCTTTTTAAAATAAAATCCGAAACTATATTTTCCCAAACTCCCGCAATTCCGTTTTGCTTCGCGTTTTCAAAAGCTTTCTCAATCGCCCCAAGCATAAAAGTTCCCGTTCCAGCCGCAAAATCTAAAATATGCACTTCCTCTCCGTAAATGCCATCTGAAATATTTAATTTATCTTTCAAAATTTCGTCAATCGATTTTATGATATATCTCACGGCTTCAATAGGCGTATAAAAAACTCCTCGCGCGTTTCTTGTTTTGCTGTCAAACTCTTTCAAAAAATATTCGTAAGCGTAAATAAAAGGGTCTTCTTTTTCTGTCGATGTGGAAAATTGACTATAAAACATATTTTTATTGTAAGCGTTTACCGCGTTTATTATCGAATCTATAGAATATAAAATATGCGAATTAAAATTTTCAATATCTATCTTCGATAAAAATTCTCTAAAAATCGGAATATATTCGGGCATATTTCTAAAAGAATCTTTATCGACATTTTTTCTTTCGCTTAATCTATAAAACAAAAGCGAAAAAGAAATTATTTGGGAGAAAGCGTCCGCAAAATCTTTGTCGCTCAAATCGTTAAAAATCGTATTTTCAAACAATCCTTTAATATCGTTTTTCAAATACGAATTATTATTTATAAGTTCGCCGTTTATAAAATCTCTTAAAATTTTAGTTCTTCTTGCAAGCAGTTTCAAAAAATAATCTTTTATGTCAATCTCTTTAATCGTAGCTCCCAAAAAATCTTCAAAAATATTTTCAAAAAGTCTCTCGGCATCCGCTCCTTTATTCAAACAAACTTCATTTTTAATTTTTATAGTTTTAGTCTGCCCTTGATTTTCTTCCAAAACCAAATGAATAAAATCAATATAATTAGTATAAATTAAATTATTATGAATATCCAAATATTTTAAAAGCTGTTCTTTATAAATCTTAAAATTTCCTTTGCCTTCAATCGCTTTATGCAAATCAAAATCAATATCTTTGCATTCTATAAACCCGATTAATCTTTCGTCCTCGTTTACAACCGTAAAATCGGGAAATACTTTTTTCAAATCGCTATCGTCCGAAATATTAATTGAAGTTTCTTGCTGAATAGTTATAGCGCTTCGAGGATAAAGTTTTACTTTCAAAGAGTTAAGCGCATTTTCTAAAGGCGTTCTATAAGTATGTTCGTTTGCGATGTCCGATTTCAATTTTTCAATTTCTTTTAAGTAGCTTTTAATCATATTTTTTAACCTTTAATTTTTATTTTTATTCTTTATAATTTTTATAATCAATGTTATGTTCTTCACAGAATTTTATTGCAACTTCATCATTATTTTGAGCAAGAACAATTATTCTATTTATCAACTCTTTTTTTAATTCATTATCTGCCAAATTATATGCATTTTCAAAGTCTTTTAAAGCCTCTTCATTTTTACCCAATAAAAATTCAGATAACCCCTTATAAAAATATCCTTTTATATTATTTGGATTTAATTTTATAGTTTTATTATAATCTTCTATCGCTTCTTCAAAAAGTTTTAGTTTATCTTTAGCAATTCCTCTGTTATTATATGCTTCTGCATAATATTGATTTAATTCTATAGCTTTATTATAATCTTCTATGGCTTCCTCTATTTTCTGCAATTGCATTTTGGCATTACCTCTATTATTATATGCTTCTGAAAGATTAGGATTTAATTCTATAGCTTTATTATAATCTTCTATGGCTTCCTCTATTTTTTGTAATCGCCTTTTGGTATTACCTCTATTATTATATGCTTCTGAAAGATTAGGATTTAATTTTATAGCTTTATTATATTCTTCTATCGCTTCATTCATTAATTTATAATATTCTTCTTTGCTTTCTTTTTTATTATTAGCTAAATAATATTTTGCTAAACCTCTATTATTATATGCTTCTGAAAGATTAGGATTTAATTTTGTAACTTCATTAAAATAGTATATTGCTAATTTATAATCTTTGCTATTTATCGATTGAATTCCTAAATTAAATAGATTATATTCTTGTATATTTTTATTATTTTCTTCTATTAATCTTTTAGTTTCTTTTTTTATATTTTCTCTTGATGTTCTTGCTTCTTTTTCAACTATTTCTAATTGTTTTTTTGCATTCTCTAAAATATTATTATTAAGAAAAAAGCCAATAATAGTGAATACAATCATTATTACAGAAAGAAATGCAAACCAAAATTGCAATATATCGTTTGAGTTTTTCATTATTTCATTCATAGAACTTTCAAGCATTTTAAATCCGACTTCAAAAGAAAACTTTAAATCTTCTTTAGCGGAATATATATTTTCATTGCTTCCGTTAGTTATTATTGCGCTGTCAAAAATAATGCTCATTGATTTTTCATAATTTTGCAAAGTTCTGTTAAATCGATTTTCTATATTTTTAGAATGCAAAAAATACACAATAGCAAAAATTACGATTGATATTAAAAATAAAATTATAAAAGGTTTTATATAAACTTTATTATTTTCTTTTTCATTTTCCATAATAAAAATTCCTTTATTATAAAATATATTATAAATTACATAAAGATTTTTATCTATAGTTATAATTAAATTGAATATAAATATTGTTGCCATAGCAACTGACAAATATTTTAAAAATATTTAAAATACGCTTATTAATAATTAATAAAATAAAAAATAATTTCTTAAGGAGGAATTAATTATTATGAAACGAAGAATAATAACAATAGACGAAGACAAATGCAATGGCTGTGGATTATGCATTCCCGATTGTCCCGAAGGCGCTTTACAAATAATAGACGGTAAGGCAAGACTTATAAGCGATTTATTTTGCGATGGACTCGGAGCTTGCATAAAAACCTGTCCCGTTGACGCTTTGCATATAGAGGAAAGGGAAGCCGAAGAATATAACGAAGCTAAAGTTATGGTTAATATAGTTAAAGGAGGAGAAAATGTTATAAAAGCTCATTTAAAACACCTGAAAGAACATGGGGAAAATAAATTATTAGAGGAGGCAATAAATTATATGAAAGAAAATAATATAGAAATACCCGTTATAGAAGAAGATTTGCCATGCGGATGTCCTGGCAGTATGCAAAGAGATTTAAGAAAAAATATTCATCATAGCGAAAACAATGTAGCCGTTAATATGCAATCTGAAATAGCAAATTGGCCCATACAGTTAAAATTAATGAATCCAAACGCTCCATATTTAAATAATGCGGATTTGCTTATATCTGCCGACTGCGTTCCTTTTGCATATCCTAATTTCCATAATAAATTTTTAAAGAATAAAATTCTTATGCTATTATGTCCGAAATTAGACTCCGATATAGATTCTTATATAGAAAAACTTGCAAATATATTTGAAAATAAAAATATAAAATCTATAACTATAGCTCATATGGAAGTGCCTTGTTGCGGCGGAGTCGAGATGATAGTTAGAGAAGCTATGGAAAGAGCTAATAAAAATATAATAATAAAAGATTATACAATATCAATAGAAGGAAGTCTTGTATAAAATAAACTTTTATTTATTATATAATTAAAAAAATTGATTTTAAATAATTTAAGGAGAATAAAAATATTATGAATAAATATATTGATAATGTTGAAGCTAAAAAAGTTATCGCTTTAAAAGATTTAGTTTCCGTTAAAGAAAATAGTTTAAATCCTTTTTCGTTAGTTGAAAGAAATAGTTTAATTATAAAAATTCTTTCTCTTGGGAAAAATGCCGAAGTGCCTACTCATAGCGGAACGGGAGAGACTATAGTAAGCGCGATTGAAGGCGAAGGATATATTATTATAGAAAACGAATCCTTTGAAGTAAAAAGCGGAGAGTCGATTTTGATTCCCGCAAACGCTCCTCATTCTTTGAAAACAAAAGAAGACAAAGACGCTTTTAAGGTTTTGGTTATACAGGTGAGAGCCGAATCGTAAATATTTGTTTTTCGGACGGGAATAAATCTCGTCCGTTTTTAATTTACATTATTATTTGAATTATCGTCTGAAACTTCGTCTTTATCTTTTCTAAAAATTAAAGAAATAATAAATATTATAATCGCTATAATAAGAATTGAAATTATTAAAGCGGTTGAAAGCCATAACGGAGATAAAACCCAAATCCATTGCCAATTTATAGCTTTGAAAATTTTTAATAAAATAAATATTAAAGTTAAAAATCCAAAAAATGCAGAAATCGTATTTAGGATTGGGAATTTTTTATTTTCTTCTTTAATCTTATTGTCCGTTTTGTTATTCGTCTCTTCTTTTTCTTTATTTTTAAAAAATAGAGAATTGAAAATTAAATTAAATATTATTAAAATCGCTTCGACTACGATAATTGCGATAATATATTTTGAATTTAATTCTATTATTTTAGTTGATTTAAGAATCGCCAAAGCTATTATAAGCAAAGGAACTAAACGAGAAGAAAATCCTAATAAAAATTTTATAAGTTTAAGCATTAACATTGTAAAAACATTTTTAATCGTATTCATAAAACTATCCTAAATTATTATTGTTTATATGATACACTATATATTTTAAATTTAAAGGCTATTTGAAAAATTATATTGAAAAAAATGATTTTTAATATATTATCAACAAACATAAATATATTTTTATAGAGGTGCTTAAATGAAAAAAATAATAAACGATTTAGACAATATTATTATAGAAGAGCTTAAAGGTATGGAAAAAGCATATAATAATATTATCAAAGTATGCTATGAACCAATATTTATAATAAGAAAAGAGTTGTCAAAGAAAGTTGCAATAGTATCAGGTGGAGGTTCTGGTCATGAACCTTTACATGGCGGTTTTGTAGGATATGGTATGCTTGATGCAGCTTGTCCAGGTCCAGTATTTACATCTCCTACTCCCGACCAAATGGAAGCATCCGTTAAATCCGTAAATAAAGATATGGGAGTTCTTCTTTTAATAAAAAACTATACGGGAGATGTTATGAATTTCCAAATGGCTGAAGAAATATGTAAATCGGAAGGAATAAATGTAAAATCTGTTATTATAGAAGACGATGTAGCGGTTAAAGATAGTTTATATACTACGGGAAGAAGAGGAGTAGGGGCTACGGTATTTTTTGAAAAGATATGCGGAGCATCTGCAGAAAGAGGGGATAATTTAGATAAAGTTATAGAGTATGCAAATTATTGTAAAGAAAATGCAAGGTCTATGGGAATGGCATTAACTTCTTGCACCGTTCCCGCCGCTGGAAAACCTACCTTTAATATTTCTGATGATGAGATTGAAATGGGTATAGGTATTCATGGAGAGCCTGGCATAGAGAGAATTAAAATAAAAAAGGCAAATGAGATTGCAGAAATAATGATGGAAAAAATATGTAACGATATACCATATAAAAATGGAGACGAAGTTATATGTATGGTAAATGGTATGGGCGGAACTCCTTTGATGGAACTTTACATATTATATAATTGTGTAGAAGAAATTGCTAAAAATAAAGGTATAAAAATCGTTAGAAATCTTGTTGGAAATTATGTAACATCTATAGATATGGCGGGCGCTTCAATAAGTTTAATGAAAACGAATAACGATATATTAAAATTATGGGATTATCCTGTTAATACGGCGGCTTTAAGGTGGGGTATGTAAATGAGCAATATTGATATAATAAAAATTAAAGAATGGTTATCTTCTGTTGCCGATACTTACGAAAAAAACAAAGATTATTTAACTCAATTAGACTCAGATATAGGAGACGCTGATCATGGTATAAATATGAATAGGGGATTCAAATTAGTTAAAGAGATGATAAATAATGAGAATAAAGAAAGTATATCGGATATATTTAAATCTACTGGAACTATATTAATAAAAAACATAGGCGGTTCTTCTGGTCCTTTATACGGAACTTTTTTTCTGAATGCTGGGATATTGTCTAATAATAAAGAAAATCTTTCATTATCTGATATAACCGATATATTTAATAAAGGTGCTAATGCAATATCTTCATTAGGCAAGTCTAAATCTGGAGAAAAAACTATGCTAGATACTTTATTTCCGTCATTGGATGCAATGAAAGAAAGTATAAATGAAAATAGTGGAGATGCGGAATTATTTAAAAATAAAGTTATGGAAGCTGCGGAAAACGGAATGAAATCTACTATAAATATGCTTGCCACAAAAGGAAGAGCAAGTTATTTAGGAGAAAGAAGCGTAGGACATCAAGACCCAGGAGCCACTTCTATGTTTATGCTGATAAAAGATTTGTTAGCTATTTTATAATTATAATTCAATTATATTAATATGTCATTTGTTAAGGAATTATTATGGTAAGTTTAATATTTGTTTCTCATAGTAATGAATTTGCAGAAGCTACAAGCAAATATATAAAAGAAATAACTAAATCGAAAACTTCTATAGCTTTTTGCGGAGGAATAGGAAACGATAAAAAGGAATTTGGGACAGACCCTATAGATATTTTAAATACAATAGAAGAAGTTTATAATGATGACGGAGTAATAATATTTTGCGACATGGGAAGCGCCTTAATAAGTTCAGAATTATCAATATCTATGCTTGACGAATATAAACAGCCCAATGTAAAAATAACTTCCGCTCCTTTTATAGAAGGAGGGGTTATTGCCGCTATACAATCTTCTCTAAATAAAAAAATAAACGATATTATTTTTGAAGCTTTAGGGAGTTTATCGGGTAAAAAATCTTATACGGAATATGAGAAAGACTTACAAAATAATAATGAAAAAAATGAAGATTATAATAATCCGTTAAAGGATTACAAAAAGAATGAATATAAAATAACTTTAGCTAACGGTTTTCATGCCAGACCTGTATTTAAATTAATAAGTATAGCCTTAAATTCAAAAAGTTTAGTATATATAGCTAATAAAACTAAAAATAAAGGTCCTATACAAGCCGATAATATTACAAAAATTACATTATTAAATATCGAGTATAACGATGTAATGGAAGTATATGCCAAAGGACCAGATAGCGAAGAAGTGTTTCATAAAATTAAGGAATTGGTAAATCAAGAATTTATATCCGATAATAAAATATATGATTCAAATAAAGTTAATTCTGAATTTCAAGTAGTTTGTGAAGGTAATAACGATAATATTAAAGGAATTGGAAAATATATGAACTTAAATTTTTATGTAGAGAAAGAGATTATTTACAATATAGAATTTGAAAAAGAAAGATTAAAGAGAGCTATAGAAAAAGTTGAAAAAGATATACTTGAGCAAAAAGCTATTATACAAAAAAATCTAAAAAGTGACGAATATTTAATATTTGAAACGCATTTATCAATATTATTAGACGAATCTTTACTTGAAGAAGTTAATAACTCTATAGAAAATAATAAATATAGTGCCCCTTATGCATATTATATAGAAATGAATAAATACTTTAAAAGTTTCGATGAATTGGAAGACGGCTATATAAAAGAAAGAAAATACGATATTAAAGACATATTACAACAGGTATTAAAGTATTTGTTAAATAAAAATATAGGGATACCTAAAGAAAATAATATAATATTAATAGTAGATGAAATGTATGCTTCCATTGTGCCTAAAATATCTAAAAATATTAAAGGTATAATTTCAAAAGAAGGAAGCCCTCTTTCGCATGCATCAATACTATTGAAATCTATTAATATACCTTATATAATCTATAAAGACGCTTTAAAATTAGATAATAAAAAATTGACTATAGATACAAAAAGCTTTAATATAAGCTATAATTAATTTTACTGTTAATCTAAAAATAGACTTTTAATTATTAATTAATATTTAAATGGAATTTATATGAGCTTGAATACTTTAATAATAGTTATTATATTCGTAATAATAATTTCATTGCCTGCATTAAAAAAAATGTTTAAGAATATAAGAATAGACAATTCAAGCAATATACATACGGCTTGTTTATACGGCGATTTAAGAAAAATTAGAGAATTTTTAAACTCGGGAATAAATATAAACTCAAAAGATTTTGGAAATAAAACTCCTTTAATGTATGCCGCAGAAGACGGAGCGACTGAAATAATAGATTATTTGCTTAAAAACGGAGCGAATATTAACGATATAGATATTAGAGGAGACAGTTCTTTAATAATAGCTTTGAAAAATAATAATATAAAAGCCGCTAAATTTCTTATAGAAAGAGGAGCGGATTTATCTATAATAAACGAAGAAGATAAAACCGCCCTAACTATCGCAAAAGATATTGACTCTAAAGAGATTATAGAATTAATTAATATAAAAACTAATTAACTATTATTATAACTTCTTGTTATATTTGTAGAGCCGCATATAGGACAATTTGAAACCGAATCCTCTATAATATCGTCAATTTGGCTCAAATCATCATTTTCCGACATATTAATTTCTTTTTCGTCAACAGCCCAAAAATTAAAGCAGTCTTTACAATAAAAATGAATTAAATATTCTCTGTAAGTCGGATAATTGCCTTCAATTTTTCTGTATCCGTCTATTATATTACGCGCCATAATACTCTCCAAATTCTTTGAAATTTCTCTATTTATAATTTAGTAATTTTTTATAAAAAGTCAACAAAAAATTTAAAATTATTAACTCTTTATAAATATTATAACAGTATAAACCGAAATTAATAAAATATTATAATTTATTTTTTTATAAAATATGATATAATAATTTTTACATTTTTCAATAATTTAATAGGATTTATTATGAAACGCATAATTATTTTAATTATTTTATATACGAGCGTAGTAATTCAATTATACTGCGATACGACAGTAGATTTTAGATTATTTACAAGTTCATACGCATATAACGGAGAAAATACTTGTTGGGAATATACGAGAACAACTTTAACATATTTTGAAAATTTTACGGCAGGCGATTTTGATATACAATTTAACGATTTGATAAATTTGAAAATTGGCGTTTCCGTATTTTTTCCTTTTACTTCAGAATTGCCAAAAGGAATAAGATTTTTTCCTATAGTTACAATGCAAATTTCAAACGAATATGTATCTTTCAGAATGGGAACTCTTACGGGAGGGCATAATTTACCTGCGCCAATAAGAGACCCTTTAATAGATATGACGCCCGTAGTTAGGTCGACTCCCGATAATACTTTAATAGCTAAAGGACCAGAAAGCTATAAATATGACGAGCCTTTTACTCATGGATTTTACGAATATGGCGCTTCTTTTGAATGGTTTAAGGCGGGAGGAAAAGGCGAATTATATATGAATTGGCAAATACAACATAACGCTAAACATAGAGAAAGATTTGATGTCGGAGTAATTTATTGGTTAGATTTTATAAATTTATGGACGCCTTATATTGCGCTTCATTATTGGCATAATGGAGGACATGAATATCCTCTTGTTGCAGGAACGCCTGCAATTACTGAAAATTATACGGGAGCGGTAGGAATTAATAGCAAACAATTATCTATACTTTATATGATGTCTTATAATATACCCGACAGAGATAATAATGTAACGAAATTTGGACATGGATTATTTTTAAGAGGAAATATTCCCGTTCTTAATTGGTTTGAAATAGAGCCTATAGCTTTTGTTTCATTCTTTTATATAAATAGAAAACATCAATTTATAAGCGTTGAGGGAGACCCTTTTTATAGAGTTCCTTTTTATTTTGGATTAAATATTAAAAGAGAATTTGTATTTGATAATGGAATATCTCTAACTTTGGCTTTAAATAACGGATTATTTTTAACCGAAGATAATAAAGTCGGCGGAAGATACGACCAGGAATTAAAATTTGATTTTACATATCTTGTCCCTGTAAAAAAAGTGACTAATCCTCCAGCAGAATCGGAAAAAATAAAAGTGTAATAATATAGAAATTATTATTCAATTGATTTTTTTCTGTTTTTTTGTATATTTATGTATATAAGACTTAATTTAACGGATTAAAAATTGAAAGTTAGATTTTTGGGAAGTAGAGGCTCAATACCAACCCCTGGTAATAGTTTTAGCGAATACGGAGGTAACACTTCTTGCATTCAAGTTATAGACGATGATGGAAATTATATTATACTTGACGCTGGAAGCGGAATAAAGAATCTTGCCTATTATGTTTTTAAATCGGAAAAAACCGAAAGCATATTATTATTAACGCATTTTCATTGGGACCATATAATGGGAATACCTTTCTTCGCTCCTTTCTTTTCAAATAAATATAGTTTTACAATTTACGGACCAAAAGATACTTCGGGCGAAATGTATGATACGATAAATAATATACTTGCAAAAGATTATTTTCCCGTTAGTTTAGAACAGTTTTCACAAAATTTAAAATTTGATGCATTTTTTGAAGGGAAAAAAATAACTTTTGGAAATATGCTTATAGAAGCGATATGGGTTAATCATCCTTGCCATACTTTATCTTATAAAATAACATCGGGAAATAAAACTATAGTTTATTTAACGGACCATGAACCTTATAAAAAAAGAATGCATGAACAACATCCTTCTTTAGAACATTATAATCATAACGCCGATTTACTTCATGCAAGATTGATAGATTATGTTAGAGGAGCGGATGTTTTAATAATAGAAGGCGAATATACGAAAAGCGAATATTATAACGGACATGTCGGTTGGGGACATTCCACTTTAAATGACGCTATTCAAGTCGGACTCGATGCGGAAGTTCCTTATGTCGTTATTCATCATCATAATCAAGATAGAACGGATTCTCAAATCAAATTAATATACAGCAAATTATTGGCATTTTTGCAAAAAGAAAATATAGATTTGCAATTAGCTTTTGCAAAAGAAGGCTCTTATATAAAAATTTAATTTAATTTTTACTGCAATTTTTCATTAATTAAACTATTGACATATTTAAAAAACATGTTAAACTTTATTTATATTGATTGTCAACTATTCGACAAAGGATTTTTTAATGTATAGTAATGTATTTTCAAGTGAAATTCGTCAACAGAACAGAACTATTACAAAACTTATTTTATTGCAAAAGAAAATCTTGCAAAGTTTATTTCAGTCGTTTAATAGGACTATTATTAGCTATACGAAACAAAATATTATCTTTAATTATTTTAAAATTTTTTATGCAATTTTCTAAATTTCTAAATGCTCATCCCTCAGGGCATAAAGCGAGGGGGCATGCGTTTTTGTCCTTATCAAATACGGGTTTTGATTTTAGGACAACCCCCTTGTTATTTAATTTTAAAATTAAAAAAATATTTTTCGCTTTATTATCCTTTTTTATTTTATTTACAATAAGTTGCGGTAATGAAAATAAAACAAAAAACGAAATATACGAAAGAAACATATCTTATTATGCGGGCGATTGGATTAATAGCGATACGAAAGAAAAAATATTTATTATAAACTCTAACGGTTCTATTATTGTAAACGGAGAAAATATACTTCCAAAGTCCATAAAGAAAAATAGCGAAACAAATTATACTTTTAAGGTAATGCCCGAATGGATTAATAAATCGTCATATACATTTAATATAAACTTTATTAACGATGTCAAAGGTAAAGTTAATGTTGGAAACTTATATTTTGAAATTAATAAAATAAATTAATTATAAATTATCTATAATTTGTAAACTGCAAAGGAATAGGATAATCTTTTTCTTTTATCATATTAATCACGGCTTGTAAATCGTCTTTTTTAGCTCCCGATACTCTAACTTGCTCGTCTTGTATGCTCGCTTGAACTTTTAATTTCATTTCTTTAATATCTTTCACTATAACTTTAGCCAAATCTTTATCTATTCCGCTTACAACTTCGTTTATCTCTCTAACCGAATCTCCCGCCGCTTTTTCTTTTTTCTTCTCTCTCAAACATTTTTGATTGAGTCCTCTTTTGATAAATTTTTGAAATAAAATATCTCTAACTTGATTAAGAACAAAATCCGCTGGAGCGTTTATTGTAATAGTTTTCTCTCCTTTATTTAATTCTATTGTTATATTCTGTCCCTTAAAATCGAATCTGTTATTTATTTCTTTAAGTGCGACATTAACGCAGTCGTCAATTACCTGCATATCTACTTCCGAAACTATATCGAAACTTGGGTCTTTTGCCATAATTATCTCCTTTTGTTTTATATTTTTATTTTAATAATCTTTTATATAATTTTTTATATTCTAAAGCCGTTTTCAAAAGCGAATAATCTTTATTCATAGCGTTATAAATAAGTTTATTCCAAATCTTTTTATTATTATATAAATTAAAAGCCAAATCCATAATATCTACAAAATCCTTAACAGAATAATTATTAAAAACAAATCCCGTAGCTTTATTTACAGATTTATTTTCGCTATAATTTATAACCGTATCTTTAAGTCCGCCAACAGAATGAACTATTGGAAGACTGCCGTATTTCATGCTATAAATTTGATTGAGTCCGCATGGCTCAAATTTGCTCGGCATTAAATACATATCGCTTCCCGCCGTTAATCTATGAGCGAGCGTTTCGTCAAATTCAAATACTACTTTTATATTTTTAGTTCTATTCGCTCTCTTTATAAAATCTTCTTCAAAAGTTTTAAAATAATTATCTTTGCTAAATAAGAAAATAAAATTTCCGTCATAAGTTGAAAGTTCAAAAAATGAAGAATATATTAAATCTAATCCTTTTTGCGGGTCGAATCTTGAAATCATAGTTATTAAAGGAAAAGAATTATTTTTTAAGTTAAATTCTTTATATAAAGAATTTCTTATAAGTTTTTTCTTTTTTATGCATTCTTCAACGGATTTTATATTTGAATTTATCTCATAATGATATTTTATATATTTATCCGTTTTTGGATTCCAAGATTTATCATTAACTCCGTTTAATATTCCAAATAATTTTTCCGATTTTTCCGAAAGCAAATTATTAAGCCTAAAACCGTATCCTTCGCTTTGAATTTCTTTTGAATATGACGGACTTACCGTAGTAATTATATCCGATAAAATAATTCCCGCTTTAATAAAACTAACATCGCCGTAAAATTCCAATCTATTATAAACAAAAAATTTCCAAGAAATATTAAGCAAATTGTATATATCGACTGAAAAATTTCCTTGATAAGCAAGATTATGAATCGTAAAAACGACTTTTAAATTCTTTAAAGCTTCTTCATTATTATAAACTTCTTTTATATAGAGAGATATTAAAGCCGTTTGCCAATCGTTTAAATGAATTATATCAAATTTAAATTTTTCTTTTTTGAATAAATGAATTAGTAATTGAACTATCGCTTTTGAAAATAAAATAAATCTGCTCGCATTATCTTTATAATCTTTTCCGTTTTCGGAATATAATCCGTTTCTCTTAAAAAAATTATCCTGCTTTACAAAATAAACCGTAATATTAGAATTTTCGGGATGTTTAATTTTTATAATTTCAACTTCAATATCGTCTTTATTATGTTTTATTTTAAATTTTGCAAATAAGTTTTTTTTGTTTACGAATTTATAATTTTCTTTATAAAGAGGAATCGCCAATGAAGAGTTAATTTTTATTGAGTCGAATGCAATTGGCAAACTTCCCGCAATATCTCCCAATCCTCCCGTTTTTGAAAATGGGAACGCTTCGCTTGATACCATTAATAGTTTCATAAAAAATATAATTTAATTCCTCTATATATATTTATATATTCTTTATTATTAAAAATCAAGGCATTAATAGTCAAAATGAATAAATATTATTATAAACCTTTTTGTAATTTTGAATAATAAAGTATATAATATAATAAAAATTCTAATTATACAAATGATATTTTATTTAATTAAGGAAATAATAATGCTTAAATATAATTCTAATGAAATACTTGATTATATAATAAAAAACAGAAGATATTTGCATTCAATTCCCGAGCTTGGCGGAAATCTTCCAAAAACGAGAGAATTTGTTATAAAAAAATTGGAGGAGCTTAATATAGAATATGCGAAAAATAAAAAAGATTCGGGAATTATTGCATATATAAAAGGCAATGATAAAAATAATAAAACAGTCGCATTAAGAGCGGATATGGACGCTTTGCCAATTAAAGAAGAAACAGACTTTGAATATAAATCCTGCAATAATAATATGCATGCTTGCGGGCATGATGTTCATACGGCTATTTTATTAGGAGCTGCAAAAATACTTTCTGAAAATAAAGATAAAATTAACGGAACGGTTAAACTTTTATTTCAAACGGGAGAAGAAACGGGAACGGGCGCAAAAATAATGATAGAAGAAAACGCTCTTGAAAATGTTTCTGCAATATTCGGAGTTCATATTGGAAGTTTCGCACCCGATACTCCAAACGGAACTTTTATTATTCAAGAAGGACCGATTATGGCTTCTGCAGACCAATTGATTATAAGAGTTAAAGGAAAAGGCACGCATGGAGCTTATCCGCATTTTGGAGTGGACCCGATAATAATATCCGCCGAGATAATTAACGGACTTCAATCGATAATAACAAGAGAAATAAAATCTTCCGAAAATGTTTTACTTTCTTTATGCAGAATAAACGGAGGAAGCGCTTTTAATATAATTCCCGATATGGTAGAAATAGAAGGAACTATAAGAACTTTTAATAACGAATTGAGAGATTATTTTATTAAGAGAATAAAAGAAAAATCAAAACTCATTGCAGAATCTATGCTTGGAGAATGCGAAATAGAATTAGTCGAATATGCATGCGTTACAAATAACGATAAAAATATTACGGAAAGCGTAAGAAAAACAGCGGAAAAATTATTTTCAAAAGAAGCAATTTGGGATAAATATTTTAATCCTTCTATGGGAGGCGAAGATTTTTCTTATTATCTTAAAAAAGTTGCGGGTTGTTTCGCTTTATTTTCAACGGTTACCGAAAAGAATATTCCAAATCATAATAATAAATTTGAAGTCAATGAAAGCAAATTAAATATGCCCGCTGAACTTATGGCAAATTGGGCAATTGATTTTTTAAATGATGCAAATTATATATAAACTTTTTTATATTATTAATCCTTATATCTATGTAAAAATCAACTATAAATTAAAAATATTATATAATTTAGATATTTGTCGCTATTAATATTAGTTAATTATAATTATTGACAATTTTTATTAATATTGTAAATTTTAATTAAGAAAATAGCGATAAAATAAAAATTGCAAGCGATTAAAATTTTTAAGCGAGCAATTTTTATAAAAAATAATGGAGGCAATATGGCTAATAAAGGCAGAGTAACAATTGATAAAGAACAATGTAAGGGCTGTTCAAATTGCGTTTCAGTTTGCCCTACTAAAATATTATATTTAGATAAAGATAATATGAATTCTTGGGGATATTATCCAGCTTCGGTTACGGATATGGAAAAATGTATAGGATGTGCTAACTGCGCTATTATGTGTCCAGATTTATGCATAGTCGTAGAGAGATTGGATAATAAAAATAAAGCAAATGAAAAATAAGGAGAATATAATATGGCTAGAAAATTAATGAAAGGAAACGAGGCTATGGCAAGTGCTGCAATAGCCGCGGGATGCAAATGTTTTTTCGGTTATCCGATAACGCCTCAAAACGAGATTCCAGAGTTTATGTCTAAAGCTATGTTTGAATCGGGAGGTTATTTCGTTCAAGCGGAGAGCGAAATTGCGGCGATTAATATGGTTTACGGAGCGGGCGGAGCGGGAGCGAGAGCCATGACTTCTTCCTCTTCTCCTGGAATAGCTTTGAAACAGGAAGGAATTTCTTATCTTGCGGGAGCTGAAATTCCAGCGGTTATACTTAATGTTATGCGAGGCGGACCTGGACTTGGAGGAATACAGCCTTCGCAAAGCGATTACAATATGATGACTAAAGGCGGCGGAGACGGCGATTATAATTGCCCCGTGCTTGCTCCTTCAAATTTGCAAGAAGCGAGCGATATGGTTATGGAAGCTTTCGATTTGGCGGATTATTATAGAACTCCCGTTTATGTCGCGGCGGACGGTTTTATCGGGCAGATGATGGAGCCTGTAGAAATAATTTATAAACCAAAATATGAAGCGAAAGAAAAAACTTGGGCTACAAACGGAACGCGAGGAAAGAGAGAAAAAAATATAATCAATTCTTTATATTTGGACGCGGAATTATTGTATAAACATAATTTGCATTTGCAAGAAAAATATAAAGAGATTAAAGAAAAAGAAGAGAGAGCGGAAAAATATTTTACCGAAGACGCCGATATTATATTGGTTTCTTACGGAACGATGTCGAGAGTTTGCAGAAGCGTTGTAGACAATTTAAGAAAAGAAAATAAAAAAATCGGAATGATAAGACCTATAACTTTGTGGCCATTTCCTGAGAAAGAATTTAAGAATAATAACTGTAAAATGTATATCAGTATTGAAATGAGTATGGGACAAATGATAGACGATATAAAATTGGCATGCGAATGCAAAGTTCCCGTTAAATTTTTTGGAAAAGCGGGAGGCATTGTGCCGACTTCACATGAAATAATAGAACATATAAAAGAATTTGCAGGAGGAATTTTATGATAGTTTTTGAAAAATCTAAAGGCTTAACGGATGTAAGAACGCATTATTGTCCTGGTTGTATGCATGGAACTTCTCAGAGAATAATTGCCGAATGTTTGGAAGAGCTTAATGTTTTAGATAGAGCGGTTGGAATAGCTTCGGTTGGATGCAGCGTTTTGGCTTATAAATATTTTAATTGCGATATGCAACAAGCAGCGCATGGCAGAGCGCCAGCCGTTGCAACGGGAATAAAAAGAGCGGTTTCAGATAGCGTGGTTTTTACTCTTCAAGGAGACGGAGATTTAGCGGCTATAGGAACTGCCGAAATAATTCATGCAGCGGCAAGAGGAGAGAATATAACCGTAATATTTTTGAATAATGCAATTTATGGAATGACGGGCGGACAAATGGCGCCTACGACTCTTGAAGGACAGAGAACTACAACTACTCAAGCGGGAAGAGATTTTGCAAGAGCGGGAAAACCTATAAGAGTATGCGAAATGCTTGCTACAATAGAAGGAGCTACATTTGTAGAGAGAGTCTCTTTGGATACGCCAGCAAATATAAGAAAGGCAAAAATGGCGACTAAAAAATCTTTTGAAAATCAAATTGCCGGAAAAGGTTTTTCAATAGTTGAGATGCTTACAAGTTGCACGACAAATTGGGGAATATCTCCAACAGAATCGCATCAATGGATAAGAGATTATTTGATTCCTCATTATCCTATGGGAAATTTTAGAAACGATTAATAGGAGGCATTTATGAAAACTGAAAGAATTATTTTTGCAGGCTTCGGAGGACAAGGCGTTATGTCTATGGGACAAATGCTCGCTTATGCGGGAATGATAGAAAATAAACATGTCACTTGGTGTCCTTCATACGGTCCCGAAATGAGAGGAGGAACTGCAAACTGTTCTGTTGTTGTTAGCGATGAATTAGTAGGTTCGCCTTTAATATCGCATGACGCTACGGCTGCGGTTATAATGAATCTTCCTTCTTTGACGAAATTTGAAAAAGATATTTTGCCTGGCGGAGTGCTTTTAATAAATTCTTCTCTTATTGAAAAAAAATCCGAAAGAGACGATATAAAAGTCGCTTATGTGGAAGCTAATAAAATAGCGGGCGATTTAGGAAATTCAAGAGCGGCAAATATGGTTATGCTTGGCGCTTTGCTTTCTTTGGATAATATAGTTTCGTTTGAGAGCATTCAACAGGCTTTTATAAAAGTTTTTGGAGAGAGGAAAAAAGAATTTCTACCTGGCAATGAGAAGGCTTTGAATGCGGGAGCGGAATCTGTGAAAGGTTTGATTTATTAAATAATTTATCTTAATAGTTTTTTGTAATAAAATATTCTTTATTATTTAATATATCTGAATTATATCGTTAATAATTTCTTTTTGTTTTTCTTTAGCTTTCGTTATTTTATCTTTAGATTGCTCTATTTTTTGTTTATAAATTTCAAATTGAGAAATAATTTTATTTTGTTCTTCTATAGAAGGAAGCGGAATTTTAATTTTATATATAGTTTTTTTATTTAAAGAACTACCAAATACATTGTCTTTTATAGAAGTTTGTAAATCATTAAATTTATATTTTAATAAATAGAATAAATATTTTTGTATAAATCTTTTATTTTTTGGTATAAGTCCCGCTATAGCTTCGTTTGTATATAAATCTTTTCCAGAGATTGCAACTCTACCAATAGATAATTTAAAAGATAAAAGAATCGTATTTTTTGGTATTAATTTAACATTAGATTTTTGGACGCCTAAATCGTTTATTTTTTCTTTAGTGTCGTATATTACATTTCCATGCATTTCTGAAATTGACAACCATAAATATTTTCCGTTATAGTAATAAGCTCTATTCCTTCTATTAGGCGTTCCGCCAATTACTATTTCAACAAGTTCTCCTAAATCTACGGTTTCGTATTGAAAAAAATCTAAATCATTTATTTTATTATTTTCTTCTTCTATAATTTTTTCTTCTTTTGAAATAATATTTTCTTGTTCTTCCATAAGCGATACTATTTCTTTTTGTTTTTCTATGGGTGGAAGTGGAATTCTTAATTTTCTTAAAATTTTTGAATGTCTTCTATAGTGGGAAACTTTTAATAGGTCGCTTATTTTCATTAAAAAATAAAAATACTTTAATAATAACTTTTCTTCATAAGTTTTATATAATTGGGTTCCATCAGCTCCTCTATGAAATTCAAAATCAATATATTTTACAATTCCCGTATGGTCTCCAAATAAAACGATTGGTAAATTTGATACTGGATTTTCTTCCGAAGAATATCCTGCTATAAGTTTTGAAGTTTCTTGAGTAATAACTGGATATTTTCCTTCTTTTTTTATATACTTTTTTAATATTTTTATCGTTCCGATATTGCAATTTATTAAATAATTTTCTAAAGTTCTTAACGGATATTTACTTATTATTCTTTTTTTTTTACTTAAACTTACGGTATTCATAAAATTGTCCGCTTCAAAATTAAAAGCGTCTTCTAAATTAATAGAATAAATATTATTTTTTAGTTCGTTGGAAACACTCGGATAATTATTTAATATTGCCTGCAAAATATAATAATTAACTTTATCTTTATTATCTCTATTTTTTTTGTCCATTAAACTTCCCAAATATTGATTATCGCCGTCTCTTTCTTCCGTAATTCCCTCATTGCCTCTTCTATTGCTAAAACTATAACCTAAAAATTTCTTTTCGGATTCTTTTTCGCCCGTATCTACTATTAAGATTTTGTCGCCGTTTGAGGCTAATTTAATATAATCTTCTTTTGTGTCTAAAATCACGGCTTTATCTCTCTTTTGAAGAAATAATATAACGGTATTCGTTCCTGTGGCTTGAAAAGCGTTAGAACCTAATTTTACTATAGCTTTTAAATAAAAATTTTCAAAAATTATTTTCCTTGCCTTTTCATAAAGTCCGCCGTTTGATAATAGCGACACGGGTAGTATAATAGCGCCGTACCTTTAGGTTTTATAAGTTGTTTCATACGCTCTACAAATATGGTTTCTATTTCGCTGCTCGAATCGCTTAAACTCTCGTATAAACTAAACGCTTTATTGGAATTCTTATCCATAATAGACTTAAATCCGTTTATCGCATAAGGAGGGTTTGATATTAATATATCGAATTTCTCGTTATCGGTAGATTTGCAATCAAGCAATGTTCCTCTGTATTCTTCGTTATCAAAAGAATGAATGCCCGAAGTTTGAAGTATTTTAGCCTCTCCGTCTCCGTTAAAGAAACATGATAATTTTGTAGTTTTTACGAGCCTATAATCGTTTTCAATTCCATAAATATTTTCTTTAGCCCAAATAAATTTATCCGCATCTTTATTATATCTGTATAAAATATTTTTTATTCTCGGAAGAATATTTAAATTTTCTTCTCCTATTTGTAAAAGACATTTTTGAATTATATCCATAGATTCGGTTAAAAAATGTCCGCTTCCGCATGCAAAGTCGATTACTTTCGGTATAAAATCGTCTTCGCCCGATTCTATTTTTCCCTTTATCATTTCTTTTATAGGTAACGATTGAACTATAAATCTTGTCAATATGCGAGGCGTAAAGAACTGTCCGACTTCTTGTTTAAAACCCGTGTTTAATAAATTTTCAAAAAAATCTCCCAAAAATTGATGTTTTTCAGTATATCTAAAACGATAACCTTGAAGAAGCTCGACAACCTCTTTTACTATTCTCGTATTTCTTTTAAAATCTCTTTTGTCGAAAATATCCACAAACGAAAATTCGGGGTTTCTATAAATCATAGCGAGTTTTAAATTTTCTTTTAATTTTTCGTTATTTTCTGTTTCTATTTCATCGAGAGTAATATAAAAAATATCTTTTTTTAAATAACTATTCATTCCTTTCTTAAAAAGAATATTTAATTTATCCATAAAAGTTTCTTCCTTGTCTTTGCCTTCTACCCATTGAAATTTTAATTCGTCCGCATCTTTCGTATTGTCTTCGTCAAACACTTTACAAACAAACAGATTAAAAATCTTATTAAAAGCGTTCGGTTTATCTGATACGACATTATGCCTTAATATTTCGAGAAATTGATTATATATTTTTTTACTGTCGTCTGGATATATAGGTGTTAAATCTTTTCTTAAAAGGGCTTTAGCTTTGATGCCGTAAGGCAAAATACCTTCTTCAAAAATTCCGTTAAATGAAAATTGTTTATTCCATCTTGTGTAAATTTCTTCTACATTTGCAAGAGAATGAAATTCTTCGTCTATTTTTACTATTTTATTTTTGAATTCTACTTTTTTTCTTTCATTTAAACGAGAAGTATATAAACATAAATATTCGGCATTTCTATCTTGATTATAATAACTGAAAAGCTGTCCGCCTTTTCTGTTTAGCATATTCGAATGCTCTTTTTCAAATTCTTTTCCCCAAGTCTTGCATTCTATCATCAAATAAGATTTATTATTTTGAGATACCAAAATATCCAACTTACCTTTTTCTTTTTTTCCCATTTCCCATTTTTTTTCAAGCGTTATACTTTCTGGTTTATATCCTTTTTCAAGAAGCCTATCCACGCATTCTAAAACTACGAAATTTTCGCTATTTTCAAAATTAGAAGTCGTTTCGTCGCCTAATTCTATTTTTTTGTTGGAGTTTTTATCTTGATATAAAATTTTTTCTTTTTCAAAATCTACTACGATAGTATAGTCTTCGTATTTTTTAAACCATAAATTTTTATTTTCTTTAATTTCTCGATAGTCTAAAGTTTTTAGTAATTCCTTAATTTCTTTATATGTTAAATTCAATTCCCGCTCCAAATTTTAACTTATCATATTATATTATTATATTAAATATTTTACAATATGTAATTACAGTAATAGTCTGCTAATAAAATAATTCTTAACTGCCTTTTAACAATTCGACTATATCCAATTTATTATAAAAATACATAGATTATTTTTTAAGATAATCCTCAAAATATTCTATAGTTTTTTTAAGTCCGTCCTCAAGATTATATTTTGGCTGCCAATTAAGTTTTTCTTTAGCAAGGCTTATATCGGGTTGTCTTTTAACGGGATCGTCTTTTGGAAGTTCTTTAAATATTATTTCAGATTTTGAATTAGTCGCCTTAATTATAATTTTAGCAAAATCTATAACGGGCATTTCTATAGGATTTCCCAAATTAACAGGACCAATAAAATTTTCGCTATTCATCATTTTTACAGCTCCGTCAATCAAATCATCACAGTAGCAAAAACTTCTCGTTTGACTTCCGTCTCCGTAAACCGTAATAGGAATATTTTTAAGAGCTTGAATAATAAAATTTGAAACGACTCTTCCATCATTTTCGTTCATTCTTGGTCCGTAAGTGTTGAATATTCTAATGATTTTTATATCGGTTTTGTATTGTCTATTATAATCCATCATTAAAGTTTCCGCTCCTCGCTTTCCCTCGTCATAACAGCTTCTTATTCCATCGGGATTTACATGTCCCCAATAGGTTTCTTTTTGCGGATGCTCCAAAGGGTCGCCGTAAACTTCGCTTGTTGACGCTTGAAGTAATCTCGCGTTGCATTCTCTAGCCAAATTAAGCATATTTAAAATTCCCAAAACGCTTGTCTTAAAAGTATGAACGGGATTTCTTTGATAATGAATAGGAGAGGCGGGGCATGCAAAATTATATATTTCATCGCATTCTATATGAAGAGGCGCAATTATATCATGTCTTATAATTTCAAAATTTTTATTATTTGTTAAATGTTTAATATTTTCATAAGAGCCTGTAAAAAAATTATCAACGCATATTATATGATTTCCTTCGTTTAATAATCTTTCGCATAAATGAGAGCCTAAAAAACCTGCTCCGCCCGTAATTATAATTCTTTTCATTGTATAAAGCCTCGTTTTAATTTAATATTAAGCTATATTATATAGAATATTTGTAAATTTGTCAAAAAAATTGCATTAATTATAATTTAGTTGGGAACTTTTTTAAAAGTTATTCGTCTAATAATTTAGATAAATAAATTTTTTTCATATGAGACTCCTCACTATTTGAAAAGAGACGGATGATTTTATAATCTATTCGTTTCTTTTTATTTTTTTAAAAATTTTTAAATAATTGCTAAATAAGCGGGAACTTTTTTGAGATTTATTCGTCTAAATATATGGTAGATAAAAGTTTTTTCATATTAGACTCATTAAATAGTAAAAGGGACGGTCGATTTACTCTTCCGTCTCTTTTATATTTAACTAAAATAAGAAATTATTAAATATTATAAAAATCTAAATAAATATTATTAATAAATACTTATTTTGCTTTTTATTTTTAATTTTTAATTAAGTTTAATATATTTGCCTTCGCCGTATTTAAAATTGCTGTTTCTATCTTTATTATTGTTATGTTATCTGTCCGCTTTATAGCCTAGCATTGGCATAAAAAAAAGAAAATAAAATTTTGACTTTATTTAAAACATTAAGTCATAACAATTAATTTAAATCAAATTATGGCAAAGGCTCAAAATTATTCTTTTTAGCGTATTCTATCAAGCTTTCTATTCTATTTACGCATCCGCCGCAGCCCGTAGAAGCGGTTGTTTTTTCGGCAATGCTTTCGACTGTAGTTAATTTATTTTCTACTATTTCTTTATAAATCGTTCTGTAAGACACTTTTTTACAAAAGCATAATTCTTTATCGTAATTTAAAGCCGTTTGGCATTTCAAATCTTCTATAGTTAAATCCATAATTCATATCCTCATTATTACTTTAATATTTTAACATTTAATAAATAAAATTCAATATTAATTAAAGAAATTATGAGTTTTAAGATTACAGTAAATAAAAAAGGGAAGCCTTTATAAGACATCCCTTTTAATTTTTTTTATAAAACTATTTTTTATAGCTTAATCGTCAAATTTTTGTCCAATAAGCTGTCCGTTTGCGGTTATATATAGTTCCATAAAATTATTAAGTTTAATTTTATAGTTTCCCCATTCTTTTTCAACCTTTATAATCGAAGCTTGCGGATAGGTTTGTTTAACCGTGTTGGCGACTGCGGCTGGCAAAACGCTAAAAGGAATTGTAACCCATTCTCCGTCAATATCTTTCCAATCGCCATTCATATAGAAATCTATATCCACGCCGTTTGAAAGTTTAACTTCAAATTTTCCGCCGTCTCTTTCAACTTTCCAAATTTGAACTCCTGGAAAAGTTGAGTTTATAAAAGCTCTCGATTTTTGCGGTAATGAAGAAGCTGGAACTATCCAATCTCCAAAAACCATACTCGAACTTAAACCTAATATTAAACTTATGATTAATAATTTTTTTATTTTCATTATAAAACCTCCTTAAAAATAAAAATTAATCGTCCCATTTTTGATATAATAGATTACCGTTAATATCAATATAAAGTTCCATGAAATTACTCATTTTTACTACATAGACATTATAGTGTTCCATTTCAACCATCCATATTTCAGCTTGCGGATAGGTTCTTTTAGCCGTAGCTATTACCGCGGCTGGCACTTGGTCTAATGGAATATACCAATCGGCAAATAATGAAGCCGAAGTTATAACCGTTAGAATCGCCAAAACACAAATTAATCTTTTCATCTTAATCACCTCCTCTAAAATTAATCGTCAAAATCTTGTCCTAAAAGATTACCATTAACATCTATATAAAGCTCCATCATATTAGACATTTTTACTTCATAGACATTATAGTGTTCCATCTTTACAGCCCATACTTGAGCTTGCGGATAGGTTTGTCTTGCCGTATTAAGAACGACAGCTGGCACTTGGTCTAACGGAATATACCAATCGGCAAATAATGAAGCCGAAGTTATAACCGTTAGAACTACTAAAACGCATATCAATTTTTTTGATACTAATTTAAATTTTTGCATTTGCATTCTCCTCGTCATTTCTGACTATGTTTAATTATTTATTCTATCTACTTACATTATAGGAATTAAAATTAATTTTGTCAAGTATTTTTACAAAAAATTTACTATATTTTTACCTGTTTTAGAAAAATTAATAATAATTATAATACATTTAATACATTTTTAGCCGTTAATAAAAATATTTTTTAATGAATGTAAATCATTTTTACTTTTTAATTACAAATTTTTATATATTTTAATTTTAAAAATATATGATAATATTAAAAATAAAAAAGGTAAAATTATTTATGAGAAAAAAATTTTATTCGTTTATTCCAATTATCGCCGTAGCTTTAATTATAATTTTTTCTTTATATAAAAACAAAGAAGATTATATAAAAAAAACTATAATAATAAGCGACACGATATTAAATATAACGGCGGATACTACAGAAAAAAAATTTAATCAAATTATAAATTCTATAACAAATGAAATTAACAGAATGGACAATATAATAAATCCTTATAATCAAAAAAGCGAAATTGCAATAATAAATAAAAAAAGTTTGCAGGGAATTAAAGAGATTGAAATATCGAAAGAAATCGCTCATATTTTTGAAACGGGATTAAAATATTCTAAAATTAATTCTTCTTTTGATATAACCGTTCGTCCTTTAATAGAACTTTGGGGATTTGGAATAAAAGAAAATCAAACTGTCCCTAAACAATTTGAAATTGATAAAGCTTTAAAAAATGTCGATTATTCAAAATTAAATATAATAACCAATGAAAATAAAATATTATTAAAGCTTGAAAAAAAATTAACTTTCGATTTTGGCGCTTACGGAAAAGGATATATTATAACAAAATTAATTGAAATTTTTGAAAAACAAAATATAAAAAATTATTTAATCGATTATGGCGGAGACACTTATGCAAACGGAGTAAATAAAAAAGGTTCGGATTGGATAATAGCGATAAGAAATCCGAGAGACGATGCTAGCGGTTTTTTGGCTTTAATAAAATCAACGAATTCGGCAATATTAACGAGCGGAGATTATGAAAGATATTTTACTGAAAACGGAACAAATTACCATCATTTAATAGACGCTAAAACGGGCTATCCTGCATATAATTCAATTTCGGCTACGATAGTTCATACAAATTCTGAAGAAGCCGATGCATTATCGACTATTGCATTTTTAATGGGAACGAATTTTTTTACAAATGAAAATTTTAAATATAAAGAAGCTTATATAGTAGCGCCAAACGGAGAATTATTTGCTGTTACAAATAATGATTTCTAAAATAAAACTTGACATACTAAACCGTTTAATATAATATATTACTATAAAAAGTAAAATATATATGAGTTTAAATTATGGAACATTACGGTTTATTTGGTATCATACCTCCGCTTTTAGCGATTATTTTAGCATTGGTGACTAAAGAAGTTATAATATCTCTTACTTTAGGAATATTATCGGGAACTTTAATAATAGCGCATGGAAATCCTTTTTTGGCTATTATAATGTTTACCGATAAAGTTGCAGCTATGACGGGCGATTCTTGGAATGTGCGAATATTATTATTCTGCGCTTTGCTCGGGGCTTTTGTTAGTATGCTTTCAAAAACGGGCGCTACAAAATCTTTTGGTTTATGGGCAAGCAAATATTTGAAAACTAAAAAAAGCGTTTTATTATTTACATGGTTTTTCGGACTTATAATATTTATAGACGATTATTTTAATAGTCTTTCTGTTGGAACGGTTATGCGTCCAGCTTGCGATGAGAAAAAAATATCAAGAGCGAAATTATCTTATATATTAGACGCTACGGCGGCTCCCGTTTGCATACTCGCTCCAATTTCCACTTGGGTTGTAACGGTTATGAGTTATATAAGAGATTCTGAAGGTTTCGCATCTCTCAATATGAGCGAATTTATTTTCTTTATAAGAATGATTCCATATTCTATTTATCCTCTATTAACTTTGGCTTTTGTAGTTTTAATATCGGTTTGGTTAAAAGATTTCGGTCCAATGAAAATAAGCGAAGATAACGCTCTAAACGGCAAATTATTTGACGAAGAATTATACGGAGCATGTCCTGGAAATTTAGAAACTACTTCAAACGATAAGGCAAAATGGTTTGATATGGTTATAGCTATTTTGATTCTTATAATAGCCTGCATATCAATGTTTCCGATAACGACATATATGGGATTAGTCGGAACTGAAGGAATAGAAACTTTTTCTCAAGCTATTTCAAGTATGAGTATTAGCGATGCTTTTATACAAACTGACGCTTCAAAATCGCTTTTCTATGGAGTTATAATATCGTTAATTATAGTTTATATATATTATTTAGCGAGAAAATTATTAAATATTCGTTCTGCGGGAAATTCTATAATGGAAGGCGTAAAATCTATGGTTCCAGCTTTGGTTGTTTTGGCATTGGCTTGGACTATTGGAAATGTAATTAAATCAAGCCCAGAAGACGGCGGACTTGGACTTGCTGCATTTCTTTCTGAAACGGTAAAAGGCGGAGGTTTTCCTCTTTGGCTTTTGCCTGCAATAGGTTATTTGCTTGGATGCGTAATAGCTTTTTCTACGGGAACAAGTTGGGGAACTTTTGCAATAATGATTCCTATAATTATACCTATAGCTACTGGATTAGCGAATGCAAACGGATTTACGGGAGATGCGCTTTTGAATGTTCTTCTTATAAATGTCGGTTCTGTGGTTTCGGGAGCGGTATTTGGAGACCATTGTTCGCCTATATCGGATACTACAATATTGTCGTCTACGGGAAGTAATTGTCCTTTATTAGAGCATATAACGACTCAATTACCTTATGCGGGACTTGTGGCAATAGCGTCTTTTATCGGCGTTTTAATAGGCGGAATAAGTTTAAATCCAATATTATCTTTATCGAGCGGATTTATTATTATGTGCATAATGGGACTTTTAGCTCCGAAGTTTTATAATAAATAAAATATATTAAAAATTATTTTTTGATAAAAGTATGCAAAATATTTGTTCTCTTTTTATAATTTTAATCGAATACGACAATATGCAACTTTAAGTGTTAAGTCTTCCGTCTATGTTCTATAGATTTAGACATTCAAATAGGATTTCATTTTGGAACTTATGAATATATAAATTAATAAATTTATCAAATTTTTATTAAATTATCACGCTCAAAATATAAAAAATTCAAAAAAATTTACAATTTTTTAAAAAAAGTTCTTGACTTTTTAAAAAAATTTATTATCTTAAGTATGTATGATAAATAAAATAATTTTTAACGAAAACATAACGGTTGCATTCTGCAGCTCAGCTCAGCTCAGCTCAGCTCTAATATAAATTTATTTAAAATTTTTGCATTACTCTTTAATGCATTAAATAGCGGATTGTCATGCTTTCTTACTAAAGCTCGCAATTACGACTATGCATTTTCTTATGCACCCAAATTTGAAATAATAAGTCATAATAAAAATTTAAAATCAATTTATTACGGCTTCTTATTTAATAAACAAAATTTCATTGTTAGAGGAGGAATAGGACTAATGAGAAAACACATTTATATTTTAACGGCTTTAGCTATAATCGTATCGGTTTATACAATGGCTTGTAAATCAAAGCCTACACAATTGTCTCAATTTAGCGAAGAGACGGGTTTGATTGACGAAGCTACGGGAAAGATATGGACTAATTCTTTTATCGAAACGGATACGGTAACGGCTACGGAAGAGACCTTAAGAGGTTATACAAATTTAGCCCCTGTAAAAGAGATTATCACGCAGTATGTTAAGGGCGAAACTCAATACATAATTAAATATGTTACAAATGAGACGGTAGCTCAACTTCCAGACAAACCAGGAACAAAATATAGAATCTCTGTTCCTTTTGCAAGCAAAGACAAAGTTGATGTGGATTATAGAGATACTGCAAGATTAAAACAATTATGGCTCGACCAAATTAACAGAAAGGCTTTCAATGACGGTAGAGTTATGGCTATTAGAAACGGTAGAAATAAAAATGATGTAAATAACTTCCAAAAGCAACTTGATTATTACTATTTTGCGGCTAACGGAGATATTCACTACGCAAAAGACAACAGATTAATCAAGAAATTTGTAGGAGCGGTTATAGTAGATTATGTTAATACTACCAAAAAGAATTATGGATATGCCGACAGCGTAACGCATGAGTATAGACATACGGGCGAATATACCGTTTCAGGAATTTACAAAATGGCTATAAGCGGACAAGAAGCCGAAAGCATATATGGATATGGCGATGGTAATGTTTACACATTCATAGAAGCTAACATAACTTTGTCTAAATTCTGGAATGGCGCTCATTACGACAACATATACTTCAAAAGAGAATTTGGAAGAGATTATATAGAGTTTTTGGTTATGAATCCTCATGCTAATGAAGGACTTGCAAATTGCGCAGGCGTTGATTCCTATTATGTATATTATGGCGGCGGATTTGGACATCCTGATAGAACTCCGCAAAATGTTCATAAAATGATGGATGAAAAATTATATTTAGGAGAAAGACCTGAGTTTGTAGTTCCACAATTTACGAGATATGTAAAATTCTCTGATAGTTGGGATACTCCTTGGTGGTTCTTCATGTTTATGCCAGGACATAAGAATTAAGTCAAGCAATATGTAAAAATTTTGTATATCCGAAGAAGGCGCTCTTCCTGTGTTGTGTGGGAGCGCCTTTGATTTTATTGTATGTATAAATTCTTGTAATTGCGAAGTATCTTCTGAAGCAATCAATTTTTAATAAAATTCATTTATAAATAAAACAAAATTCTAAAATTTAATTATTATAAATCGAAATTAAATAAGGCAAAATTTCTTCAGGCTTTAATTTATTCAAACAATCGATAGTTTTGCATCCTCGCTTTATATACTCGCAATGAAAACTTTTTAAAAAATTGCAATATTTTTTTCTCTTTTCAATATTAAAAGCTTTATCTCCTCGCGCTCCGTAAATCAAAGGCAAAGTGTCGCCGAATATTCCGATTGAATAAATATTAAACGCGTTAGCGATATGCAAAGGCGCGCTGTCTCCTCCGATTAACGCGTAAGAATTTTTTATAATCGCCATAAGCTCTCTAATCGAAAGTTTAGCCGTGAAATCTTCTTTTATTATATCGCCAAGTTTCGCTTTCATTTTATTTGCAAAATCAATATCTTCTTTTGAATTAGAACCTATAAGAATAATCGGAACTTGAATTTTTTTATAAAACATTTCAATTAATTTAGAAAAATTTTCGGCATTATATCTTTTGCTTATTCTTGTAGCTCCGCCATGAATTATTAAAGCGTTTTTATAATTTTTCATTTTTTCAATTCCAAAATTATTTTCTTCTTCGCTTAAAAATAATTCCGTTTTTATTCCGTCAATTTCTATATTTAAAGGTTTTAATATCGATAAAATTGTATCGACTATATGCCTTTTATGTTTTCTAAAAGAAGTTTTTTTATTTAATAGTATTCCTCTTAATTCGCTTTTAACTCCCGCTCTTATTGGAATTTTTGCATTATATAAAATCGAAGCTCCATAAAATGCGGTTGTAGCGCTAAAACCAATATCGTAATTTTCTTTTTTTATTTTTTCTAAAATGTTTTCGTTTTTGATTATAATTTTATTTATATAAGGATTTTCTTTTAAAATATCTATTCCGCGCTCTCCGTTTACAATATCAATTATGCAATCTTTATAATGCTTTTTTATAGCTCTTATTAACGGCGTTATAAATATCGTATCTCCGATATAATTCATTCCTATGATTAATATTTTTTTCATTTTATAAATTAATTATTATAATTTTCTTTTTCTTCTCATTAGTTTTTCTTTTCTTTCGCTTAATTCTCTCTCTTCGTTATAAATTTTCATTACTTCAAAGAATAAAATAAACATTAAAGGACCTAAAATTATTCCCGATAAACCGAAAAATAAAACGCCTCCAAGTATCGCAAAGAATATAAATAAAGGATGCAATTCTATTCTATTTCCCAAAAGCAAAGGACGAACAAAATTGTCGGGTATCGTTATAAAAAACCATGAAACGATTAAAAATATTATAGCTCTAATTATCTCGCCTTTTATAATAAATAAAATTCCAAGCGGAACCCAAATAATTGTAGTGCCGATTATTGGCATAAAAGACGCTATTATAGTTAGAAACGCGAAAGTAAAAGAATTCTGCACTCCAAATATAGAATAAACTATAAAAGCGCAAAATCCTTGAAATATTCCCGTAAATAAATTTCCAAATATTATTCCTTTAATTCCTTCTGAAACTTGTTTAAATAATCTGTCAATATATTTTTTATCTATCGGAAGCAAAGTTCTAACTTGTTCTATTAAATAATCGCCATCAACGAAGAAAAAGAATAAAGAAAACATCATAAATATAAAAGAGCTTACAAAAGTTCCCGTGCTTTTCAATAAACTTGAAACATTTTTTGTCAAATAAGAACTTATAAAAGTTAAATTTGATAATGAAAAATCTTGAATCTGTTTTATTATAGCTTCTATTGAAGTTTCAAAAGGCAATTTTTCAATTATTTCGTTTAATTTTGGATTATGTATAATTTCATTTATATCTAAATTTATAAAATATTTTATTCCAATATTCGATATGTCTATAAGTTGAGAGACTATAGTATAAAAAAGCAGGCTTGTCGGAACTAAAAATATTATTAAAGAAATTAAAGAAAATAGTAAAGCTAAAGTATTTCTTTTTATAGTAGCGAAATTTGTATTTTTTTTATAGCTTTTTCCCATAGCTTTTATAAATAGAGGATTTAAAATAACATAAAAAACTACGGCAAAAAATATTATCATACCGAAAGGTTTTAAAAGCTGATACATTATAATTATAGCTAAAAATATAAAAGCGATAAAAAATGCATAACCGATATTATTTTTATTCATTCAATAACTTTCCTAAAATTTTTTAACTTTAATATAATATATACTAAAAATAATATATTGTCAAAAACAATTTAAATTATTCTATTTTTATGTTATATTTATTTTTGAAAATTATTATAAAAAATATTATTAAAAACATTATGGAAAATATTAAATTAAATAAAGAACAAGAAAAAATAATAAATAATTTTGTAAATAAAAACGCTTGCTTTGTAAACGCTTCCGCTGGCACGGGAAAAACTACGACTATTACCGAAGTTTATATAAAATTGCTTGAAAGCGGAGAAAAAGTTTCAAATATTATAGTGATAACTTTTACAAAAGCCGCCGCAAATGAAATGCTTTTAAAAATAAGAAATAGAATAAGAAAAAAAATAAACGAAGAAAATATTAATAAAAATTATTGGCAGAATATTTATAAAGAATTATTATCAAATTCAAAAATTTCTACAATAAACGCTTTCGCTCATTCTATAGTTAAAGAATATTCTATGCATTTAGGAATGCCTCCGAATATTTATATTTTAGAAGAAGATAATCAAGCCGATGAAATATTGCAAGAAGAAATTTTAAATGTATTGGACTTTTCGGAACATGGAAAAAAAGTAAAAAAAATCTACAGAATTTACACGGAAGAAGATAAAGAAATATTTATAAAAAGTATATTTAATTTTCTTGTAAAAATAAAACCGAGATTAGAAGATATTGAAGCCTTTGAAAAAGTAGCCTTAAAATGCATCGACATAGACGATAAAGAATATTCAAAATTATATAACGATATTATACATTATTCAAACGAAATAATGAACGATAATACAAAACAAAATACAACCATAAATAAATGCAAATATAAAATAACAAAATTATTAGAATGCATAAATAATATAGAAAAAAAAGATAATGTAAAAAATTTGAATTATGCGAATTTTGAAAATATAAGAGATTCTTTAATTGAAGTTTCAACTGCAAAACTTGGAAATACTAAAGCCGAAGAATTAAAAAATATATTATACAATTTAAATAATTATTGCAGTTTAATGATTAAATATATTGAAGCGATTTATAATAAAGATAATTATATTGAAATTATAGAATTTATAAAAGAAACATTTAATAAATTTGAAAAAATAAAAAAAGAAAACGGCATTTATTCTCATGAAGATATTATGTCAAAAGCTATAGAATCTTTGGAAAATAAAAAAATATCTAAAGAGATAAGAGATAATATAAAAGCTTTAATACTTGACGAAGCTCAAGATACGAGCAAACTTCAATTTTCTTTTATAAATTTAATCGTATTTGGAAAAAGAGATATAAACGAAAACGATATAAAAGAATTAGATAAAATAAATAAAAAAATATTAATTGTAGGCGATAGAAAACAATCGATATACAGATTTAGAAACGCCAACTTAAATATATTTACTAATATTCAAAATTCATTTAAAGATTATTTGATTGACTTAAAAAATAATTATAGAAGCAATTCAATGCTTATAGAATTTTTTAATCGCTTTTTTAAAGAAGTCGTTTTTTTGGACGATGATTTAGTAAAATATAAAGAAGGCGATAATATTTTATATAATAAAAAAACTGAAAAAAAATCCGTTTCTTTATTTGTATTAAATAATAATTTTGAAGAAGAAGATAAAAAATTAGATATAGATTCAAAAACTAAATTAGAAGCCTATTCTATTGCAAATTATATAAATAAAAATTACAAAAAAGAAGAATATAAAGAAACCGTTATTTTACTTCAAACTTTTACGAAATTAAATATTTATTTGGAGGCTTTGTCGGATTTAAAAATTCCATATTATGTGGATGGCGGAAACGGTTTTTATGCTAGAGAGGAAATAGAAAATATAATTTTATTTTTAAAATATTTGATATTAAAAGATTATTCCGTTTTGCCTAAATTATTGAGAGAAAAATTTTTTGATATCAATATTGGCGATTTATCCGATTTTTCAAATTCTTTATTATCTGAAATGTTGGATTTAAAAGATTATTTTTCTTTAAGTTCTTTATATTCAGAGAATTATCAAAATGCATGCAAAATAGCGAAAGAAAAAAATTATTATAAAGAGCTTGAAAAAAATAGAGAATTGTTAAATAGTTTAGAGAGAAAATCTGCAACTATTAATTCTTACGATATTATAGAAACTATTTGCATTGAAACTAATTATTATAATTATTTAATGACTAAAGAAGACGGAGAATTATGCTATGCGAATATAGAAAAATTAAAATCAATCGCTTATGATTTTGAAGATAAGAGCGGAAAAAATGTTTACGATTTTGTTATAGGATTAACTTCCGTAGTAAACGATATTTCTTACGCCTCCGTTCCAAAATTATCGGTTGAAGCAGTAAAGGTAATGACGATTCATAAATCTAAAGGTTTGGAGTTTAAGAATGTATTTTTAGCGGGAGCGGGTTATAATAGAAATTCTGCAAATGATAGATTTGATTTTATAGAAGATTTTCCCGTTATAGAAATTCCAGTGCATAATTATATTAAAGATTATAATATAAAAATATCCGAAAAAGATAAAGAATATAATAGAATTGCAGATTTGTCCGAAAAGCGAAGACTATTATATGTAGCATTAACGAGAGCGGGAGAGAATTTAACTATTTCGGGAGAAGGCAGAGGAAAAAATACTTATAGAGGATATATTAACGATTATATTGCAGAATTAAAAGAATTAAGTAATAAAATTTCAAGCGAAAGCCAAAAAGAATTAATTGAAATAAAAGATATAAAAAACGATTTTGTTAATTTTTATTCTTACGGAAGAGGAATAAAATTAAACGAAAAAAACAATATAAAAAATATCTCTCAAATAAATGAGAAATTAAAAAATATTCCAAATAATATTATTAATGAAAATAAAATTAAAAATAACGAAATAAATAATATTCAATATGTTATTCCTTCAAAAATCGGAGTAAAAAATAATTTTGAAGAAGACAATTTTAAAGATATAGGCGAATTATTAAATAAAAAATTATCGAATTTAGAATTTGAAAAAGAAAACGATTATAACGATTATGAAGAGAAAATAAAAATCTCTCCAACGAATATGGGAACGATAATGCATGAATTATTTGAAAATTTTGATTTCGATAAATATTTGAAAGATAAAGAAAATTATATTGAAAAATTAAAAATCGATACCTTAAAATATTATAAATATTATGATAATAACGATTTGAAAGACAAGCTTGATAAATATTTTAATAATTTTATCAAAAACGAGCATATAAAAAATATAATAAACGGAAACGAAAAAATTATTTCAAGAGAGCATAAATTTCAAAGCAGAAAATTAGAAAATGAAACTATATTTATAATACCAGCTAAAATAGATTTGATTACTCAAAATTCCGAAGGCAAATATTTTATTTTAGATTATAAAACTTCAAAAAAAAGCGAAGAAAAAATTGCATTTTATCAAAATCAATTAAACGAATATAAAAAAATAATTAAAGAAGTTTTTAATATAGAAAATTTGGAAGAATTAAAAACCGATATAATATTTTTAGGATAATTTATTTTGTAATTTCTACTATTAACATAGGATTTGTTAGATTAAATCTTTATTTTATTAGCATATATAATTTTATAAAATTTAATTTAAATTTTGACAAATAAAATTATTCTGTTATAATATTCTTATGAAAATAAATAGAGAAATTGACAAGTTAAATGACTTATTCGTCCGATATTTGCTCGGCAAAAATGGAAACGAAAATATGCTTGAGGATATGGTTAACGCCGCTTTAAGCGATTTCAATTTTGAAGAAGTTAAAGATTTAGAAATAATCGACCCTTATAATTTATCCGAAAATATAGATTTAAAAGAATCAATTATAGACATTAAAGCGAAAACAAAAGATAATCAAACTGTTATAATCGAAATTCAACTTTGCGGAAATATGGATTTTGTTAAAAGAATTTTTTATTATATTTCAAAAAATATTGTAAATGAATTAAAGGAAGGCGAAGATTATGAAAAATTGCCAAGAATTATTAGCATAAATTTACTTAACTTTAATTTAGATTTCGGAGACGAAGGAAAACCACATCGCTGTTTTAAATTAATCGATACGAAAAACCATAATATAGATTTAGATTTTATTCAAATGCATATTATAGAAGCGAAGAGATTTATTGAAATAATTGAAAAATCTACTTTAAACGAATTAAAGAAAAATAGATTATTAACTTGGATGAAATTTTTTACAAGTAAAAATTTAAAAGCTATAGAAAAAGAATTAATGGAGGCAAACCCGATTATGACGAAAGTAATTGAAGAATACAAAAGATTTACTTCTGACGATAAATTAATGAGAGCTTATGACGCCCGAGATGCATTTTTATTAGGGCAAAAAATGATGCTTAATAGAGAGCGAGAAGAAGGCAGAAGAGAAGGGCAAATCTCAATAGCAAAATCAATGAAAAAAGACGGAGCGGATATTAACCTAATCTCAAAATATACGGGATTAACCATAAAAGAAATTGAAAAATTATAAATTCTCCTTCTTTTTTAATTTTAATATAAATAAAAAACAACGGACGAAGTTTTAACCTCGCCCGTTTAACTTGAAAGTTTAAAATTATATTTATATTATTAATGGCAATTTTAAACTAAAATAAATATTATTCGGATATTTTTTTTCCTTTAAATAAGCAGTCGTCTACCCTACTTTTAGTTTTACTTTTAAAAGTTATTTCTAAAGTTGAAGAATCGTAATAATAAACTATACTAATATCTGTAAAATTATAACCTGTTTCGACTACTATATCGACTGCCTCAGATTTAGATTCTTTTCCATCTTTGATTGTTTTCTTCCATTTTGAAATATCAAAACCAAATGCTTGCCCACCGCCATTACCACTTGTTATTTTAGACCTTCCTGTTATCCTAGTAGTATTTTCATCGAGTTTAGAAACTTTAGTATCGTCACTAGTATCATGCCATATATTCCAAACATTATCGTCTCTATATGTTCCTGCAGGTGGAGGGAAATTTCCATTTTCGGTAGTTTCAGTTCCGCCGCCCGTTCCAGAGCCTCCGCCTGTTTCAGAGCCTCCGCCTGTTTCAGAAGTTCCGCCTGTCCCAGAGCTTCCGCCTGTTTCAGAGCTTCCACCTGTTTCAGAGCCTCCGCCTGTTTCAGAAGTTCCGCCTGTTCCAGCGCTTCCGCCCGTTCCAGAATTTCCGCTTTTTCCGCCGCCTGTAATTTCAGTTCCATCGGCATTGTCTTTTTCTTTTACTC
>ERZ1673700.734-NODE-734-length-38937-cov-5.539324_pt1 | contig 38937 bp, 32 predicted proteins | sample MGYA00580230_ERZ1673700 | MGnify/ENA primary metagenome ERZ1673700 (study PRJEB41218, sample SAMN15661782) | gut metagenome | host: Homo sapiens | place: Canada: London | collected 2015-08-20/2019-03-30 | study: EMG produced TPA metagenomics assembly of...
CGCTTGTTTTCTTCGCTTGTTTTCTTCGCTTGTTTTCTTCGCTTGTTTTCTTCGCTTGTTTTCTTCGCCGTTTTTTCTTTGTTTGTTTTATCTACAAATTCAAGTGTTAAGATAGTTCGATCAGGATCAAATCTTTCTTCAATAACAGGTTCTTTCCATCCTTGATCTTCCCATGTATTGAAGATATTAGGAACACCACTTCCAGAACGTTCACCTATGTTTACAAGATTAAACATTTTCATAAGAGTTTTATTACGCGGATCAGATTCTCCACCTTTTCGCATTTGTTCCTTTCCAGTTCTAATATATCCAGGATTTTCGAAAATAATTTGATTTTGATCTTTTTTAATAACAACCCCTCTTGTCCCATAGTAATCTGCATTAATCAAACAATTAGCCAATGCTTCACGAAGTGCTTTATGGACAGGTGTATCATCTATCCTGTCCCCTCCTTTCATCGAAAAAGGAACTTTAACATCTTTAATGATTTTATTATAGACTCTAAAATAAAAGTCACATATATTTCCAGACCATTCACCTGAACTTGATTGTAAACGATCAGTCCAACGAATAGATGGATCTAAAACTTCTCGATAATCTAAAAAATAATCTGGAAAATGACGTACAATATTATACTCATCTCCAAACATCAGCATTCCTGCTGCTGTAGGATGTAATTGATGATCTTCTTTTGAAATAGCTGCTGCACCAATGCTTCTTAAATATTCATCATTATTTAATCTTTCAAAGGGATGTCCTGCATTTAATACTTGATGTCTATTTCGATAACCTTGGATTGTTTCATAGTTTAAATCTTCTAATGGAACATCATCTAACACTTCCATATCCATTGTTTTTTCTGCTTGGTCACGTAACATTGTTTTAACTTGCAAACGTGTACAATGATAATCACCATCATGATTTCTTCTATATGTTCCATAAAATAAATTATTATTAATATAGACAGGTTTTTCTTCCCTTCTTGCCATTGGAACATGAATCACAATAATTTGATCATCTTCTTTTTTATAAACTTCTACATCATCATCTCTTAATAAATTAATACTTACTTTTTGTCTATTATTAATATCATTCCAAAATTGTTTAATTAATTTTTGACAACTGTCAGCATCTAATCCTGAAGTAGACCATGTTCCATCTTTATTTTCTATTACCCCTAGAATAATAACTCCACCATATCCATTTGAAAAAGCAGAATACGTTTCCCAAATAGAGTTTGGTAAACCATTTTTAGCACTTTTTACTTCTCTTCGATTATCTTCTTTATATGAATCAAATTCATTCAAATCAAATAGTTTTTCCACAAAGATTATTCCTTTCTTTTGATCATATATAATATATGTTCATATATTGTATAAATTATACTATTTTTACTTCTAAAAAAATAGCTTATTTTAGCAAAAATAAAAAGGCACTGATCACTCAGAACCTTCATTATTTTTTAAATACAACCAACTTACTTAAAATATAATTTAAGATAACAACAATCACATTGACAACAACTTTAGCAACAACATCATTAACAATATTAAAATTCACTAAGAACCACATTAACATCATATCCATGATTCCTGTTGCTAACCTAGAGCAAAAAAAAGAAATTGCTTCTTTGATAATTTGATTATTTTTACTATCAAAAACATACTTTCTATTTGTAACATACGCAAATAAAACAGATAAAAACCATGCCATTGCATTAGAAAATAAATAATTCATATGTAAAAGATTTGAAAAAATATAATAAACAACAATATTAACAACCGTTGTAAGTACCCCAAATACTAAATACATAATGATTTCTTTATTTTTTTGAATAATATTCTTCATATATTCTCCTTAAACAAATATCTTTATAAAACAGATTATTAATAGCATGAATACAATAAATTTATAGGTATCCATATCTACAATCATTTTAAATTTCTTAGGTATACTTCTAACAATTCTGATATTACGAAATGAATCAATCATTTCATTTGTCATATCCATTAAACCTTTTGCACAATAAGGAATAAGTAATACAAAATATGTAATTGTATATTGTGATTTTGCTTCCCAAAATAAATGAAAAATAAATCCACCAATAAAAATAGTAGGTAGCAATAATCTATGTAATTTCATATGTCTTCCTGTAAAACAAATATAAGCTAGTGTTCCTAATAATACAGTAGACTCAAATACATTAAATATTTGATACCAAAGTTCGCTTTGAATATAAAAACTACTATGTCTTGTAACCCACGTTCCTTGGAAATCAGGATTACACCATTGTGATACAGTTTTCCTATATAAAAAATCAATAAATTCACTTGGATGTGTTATATAATTAAATAACGTATTTTTTAAATCATTCTTGGCTTGTGTATTCGCAAGATCATAATCTCCATTATTGTTTTCATAAACACTCCAGTTATACCCATTATACCAACCAGGAGCTACATCACTATCTTGTAGTCCCATTTCTACATAAGCAATCATCGGTATACCTTTACCAAGTTCAATACCTGTAATATTTTTGATAATTGTATTAGGAATCATTGAAGAAGCAAAATAAGCCGGTACAAATAAAATTAATAAAATAATGGATGTATATTTTTTATTTAAAATAATATCAAATAAAATAAAGATGACCATTGCAACAAAAACAATCATATAATTTGATTTAAACATCATTGCGAAAATAATTGACCCTATAGATAATAAAATATACTTAATTTTACCTGTTTCAAAATATTGATATCCAGCAAGTATTGCTAGTAAAGAAAAAGCATGTCCAAAAAGATTTCCATATACAAATGCTATATAAAAAGTTAATGGAAAAAAGATAAATAATAAAATAAGTGTCCAGTTCTTTAATTCGTCATTTCGAAAACTAATTTGGGATATTTTACATAAACAATAATAACTTACTAATAAACCTATGATATTGAGAACTTGAAAAGCTTGATAATTATTTTCACCAAATATAAATGATAAATAATAAAGAATAACAACAATTCCTGCTTGATTAGAACACTTTCCTACATACCCTAAAGGTGTAAAATAACTATAATTTCCATTCTTTAAACCCGTAGCTGCTTCTAATATATTATATTGATCAGCAACAGGTTTAACATCAAATTTAAATATCATAAACACACCTACAATGAGAAGTATTAAACTTAATATAATAAATATTTTATTAAAATAATAAGTCTCTTGTGTTTTATAGTGTTTTCTTACAAAATAAATAAAGAAAACAATGATTATAAACCACACAAATAGATAAAATGGTTTATCAGCTACAATCGTTGTATGTTCATCCCAACTTAAATAAGCATTATTAAATAGACTTAATAAAGTTAACAAAAGTGTTATTCCTGTAAAAAAGCCTAATATAATATTTTTCCCTATTTTTTTTAATTTTGAATCAAACATATCTTCACCTTCATTATTCTTCTTTATTATTTAAATTACTATCTTTGATGATATAAACTGGTCTATGTTTCGTTTCAAGATATGTTTTAGATAAATATTGTCCTAAAATTCCTATACAGAATATTTGTATTCCACCTATTAAGGTAATGATACATACCAAAGATGGCCATCCACTTGTAGGATCATTAAATATCAATGTTCTTACTATAATAAAAATAATAAAGATAAGTGCTATAAATAACATTAACATACCAATCATTGATGCAATCGCTAAAGGAGCAGTTGAAAAAGCAACAATTCCATCAATCGCATAAAATAATAATTTCCAAAATGACCATTTTGTTTCTCCAGCAATACGCTCTACATTTTCAAATTCAATCCATTTTGTTTTAAATCCTACCCATCCAAATAATCCTTTACTAAAACGATTATATTCTTTTAATTCTAATAAAGCATTTACAAATTGTCTTGTCATTAAACGATAATCACGTGCACCATCCATTAATTCAGTATCAGATATTTTATTCATGATTTTATAAAACATTCTTGCAAAAAATGATCTTATTGGTGGTTCTCCTTTACGAGTCACTCTTCTAGTAGCTGCACTATCGTATCCTTCTTCTCTAATTGCTTTCATCATTTCTGGTAGTAATTTTGGAGGATCTTGTAAATCAGCATCCATTAAACATACATAATCACCTGTACTATTTTCAAAACCTGCATACATTGCTGCTTCTTTTCCAAAGTTTCTTGAAAAAGATATGTATTTAACTCTAGAATCAATACTAGCAAGTTCCATCATAATTTCTAATGTCTTATCTCTTGAACCATCATTGACTAATAATAATTCAAAATCAACATCATTCATTTCATCCATGACTCTACTCATTTCCTTATAATAATAATGAAGAGCTGCTTCTTCATTATAACAAGGTACAATGACCGTTATTTTTTCCATTTCATACATCTCTTTTCTATGATTCACTTAATTTTATAATAACAATATCATCATTAATATAAACTTTCTTATTTTTTAGATATATTTCTTTATCTTTTACTAAATTATAACAATTAGGCAATTGATTATTTTCTACAAATTGATTATCTAATCCTAAGCATCTAAAAAATCCTTGAACTCTTCCGTTAGATGTTTGCCCATCAAAATTGTCCCATTCAAAAAAAGAATGTCCTAAAACTTCACCTTTTAACATCTTATTAGGATTATAGCATCCTATAATTGCAATTTTCTTATCTTCTAAATGATTCTCTTGTAATGTTTCAACAATATCATACGCTAATTTTTTATCTAAATTATAAACATTTTGTGCACTTACTTGTAAATAAACAGTAACTACTGACTGAAATAAGATAATAAGAATTGATATAATTTTAATTATTTTATGATCCTTTTTTTCTAAAAAATAAATCATATAAAATGATAAAGTAATCACTATAGAAAATTGCGAACGACCTACTGCTTCTGAACCAGTTATCAAAATCAAAATAGCTGGTACTATAAATAGACAAATTGATAAAAATAATTTCCAATAATCTTTTTTATCTTTTAAAGAATAATCATAAATAAATACAAAAGATAAAATTGTAAAAAATGGATGATAACAATTATAATATCCTGAATAAACTTTTATTAAGTTTTTAAAGGTACTTTTTAAAATAACATTTATACTTTCTGTGCCCCATAAAAATTGATTTGTTAGATAACTTGTTTTATCTAAGTCAAGAATACTTAAAACATATTTATCTAAAATAAAATATAAAGCAAACATAATAATAAAAATAAAAATACTTCTTATAACATCATTTATAATATTTTGAGTTTCTACTTGTTGATCTTTATTCTTACATATTAAATACATAATAACAGCTGAAATAAGTAAAAAAACAAATGCTTGATAAAAACTAAATGTAATAAATATTAATATAATAGAAATAACTAATGAACTTTTATGTTTCTTTTCAAAATAATCCACAAATAATATCGAACCTATTGCTGATAAACTAAAGCCGACCATAATTTCTATAGATTGTAAAACAAAACCCATTTGTTCCATCATAATTGGACTACTTATAATTAAAAGCATGCCTATAACTTTACTTACTATCTTTAATTTTTTATTAATTATGATTTCAAAATAGCGTACCCATAAAAAAGAACAAATTGCTAAAAAAAACGTTGCAATAAAATTAGTTAAAGTTATATTGATAGGTAATGTATGAAAAATATTTTTAAAAATACATAATCCATATCTTCCTATTCCGTACCAACTATTTAATAATTCGTTATTATCATTTATAAGACATTCGGTATCAATAGAAAAAGAATAATGTGTAATTTTAAATAAATAAAGTAAAAAGGCAAATAAAACAACTATCAATAAATATATTGTATTTTTTTTATTATTCTTTATCAAAATAAACCTCCTATTTATATTAATTAAAAAAATAGCTGCTTATAAAAGCAGATATTTTTTGTTATTTACTTGGGTATTCTATACTAAATCCTCTAAAAATTCCATTTCTATTTTCATTACAACAATCAAACATGTATTTGTATCCTGCATCATTTGAATAGTGGAATCGACCATCTGTTTCTTGTTCTGGTTCACCTAAAACTTTTTTAACTTTAACATATTTTGTTTTGTTATCTAAAGCTATACTTCCTTCACTTGTTTCTACAACAACTCCTTTAGCTGCTTTATCATATTCTTCTTCAGCGTATTCATCATATTTTACTTCAATAAACGTTACAGATGCTTCTGCTACACTAATAGCTTTTTTAGTTGGATTTTCATATCTTAAATAGAAACGTGCAACATCACCACTATCTAATTCTACACTTAGATATGCTGCCATCGATGAAATCCCATTAGCATCTAATTCCACATCTTCTACTTTATCACCTGTATCATTTAAAGTAACTGTTCCAACTTGTGATAAATAATTTGCATATTCTCCTACTGTTTCAGGAATTGCTATTTTTTTATCATCAATTGTAAAATATTTGATTAATCCATCAGCTTCTTGGAAATCATTAACATCTTTAATTTTAATGCTGTTTGATGTAGCAGGTTTCTTAGTTGTTGTTTGATCACTAGAATCACTAGTACTACATCCTACTAATGACATTGATAAAACACATGTCATTAATAGAGCGACTATTTTTTTAAACATAGTTGTTCCTCCACGATATTTTTCTCTTCTTCTTTTATACTATATAACAAATTACAATTATCTACAAATCTTTTTTTCTTAAGAACAAGCTTTCATAGTCTGAAACAATCTTTGTCCAACTATAAGCATTTTTAATTCTATCTTTAGCAGCTTTTCCTAAAGTATCAATATAATCTTGATCAAATGTTTCAACATGTTCTATAAGATGTTTTAAATTATTCTTTTCTTTACCCCAATAAATACATGAATCTAAACCTACTTCTTGATTAAAGCCAACATTTAATAAAAGATTTAAAGAAGTAGAACCTAAGGCTTCTAATAAAGAAGGATTTGTTCCTCCTACTTCATGACCATGTAAATAAGCAAAAGCATTTTTTCTTACACTTTTTAATAATGCATCATCATAAATTGTACCTACAAATTTAACTCTTTGATCATTTTCAAAATGATACTTGTTATTTAAAATATGATACAACTTACTTTCTTGATATCCAGTAACAATCACTAAATCTTTTTTTGTATTAGAATTCATAAATTCTCTAATCATTGTTTCATAATTATTTTCAGGAACAAAACGTCCTACAATAAGATAATATTCATTTTTAGATACATTGTGTTCTTTAGCCCAAATTTCAAATTTTTCTTCATCACTGTTATCAACAACATCTGCTCCATAAGCGATAAATGTTGTTTGAGGTTGATATTTTTTATAATCTTCTTGAATATACTTTTCAATATTTTGTGAATCACAAACGACATAATCCGCATTTTTAATCATCAATCTTTCAGATAATTTCCAATATTGTCTAATAAACCAATTCCATTTAGCTCTTTTAAATTCATGACCGTCAGGATTAACAAAAACTTGAATATTTTTAGTATGAAACATTTTAACATATTTCTTTAAAAATGGACCAATACGACAAGCTAAAATATAAACAATCCCCTCTTCAATGTTATGATCAACAACATATTGATAAACTGCTTTTAAAGCTGCAATATCATAATAAACTGCTTTTGCTGGTCCAATATTAGGCACTTGTACTTTAAAACATCTTGCTTGATTATGTTCAAATTCTTCTTCATGATCAGACAAACAAGCTACATGATACTTAATATCATCACTGACCTTATACTTTGTTAAATATTCGACAAAGGTTTCAAAGCCACCATAATTAGCAGGTATTCCTTTACTCCCTATAATAAATACATTTTTCATATTTTACATACCTTTCCATAATAATTGATAGATTGTATTATATAAAAATAAATCTATATTTTTTATTGATGGAACTAATTTCCCTTGTTTTTTCATATCATATTTATATGTAATAGTTCTTTTCAATAAATCAACATTGACATTATGACAATATTCTTTTAATAAATCAACCATTTCCATGTTAGACTTATGCACTTGGTCTATACTCCCTGAAACATTTTCTCCAGTATACTTATGGGTATATAATACATCATAATTCACATTAAATTGACATTTATTTTCAATCATCAAAAGCCATAAAAAGTAATCATCTGCCGAATTAACAGACATGACATGCTTTGTCCAATATTCTGGTATACTTGTTTTTTTAATCAAACAATGACCTGGTGAAACAATTAAGTCTCTTACTTTAATAAAACCAATTTGTTTCTTTAAATAATCTTGTGATTTTTGATTTTTATAAATCAAACATTTCCCATTTTCTGATTCCCTAATGCCATTAGCGATACACAAATCTGCATCTCCAATATGTTCTAATTGACTTTTAATAAAAAAATCACTAATTTCATCATCTTGATCTAAAAATAAAATATATTTACCTACCGCTTTTTTTAAACCATTGATTCTTGTTTGATGAATTCCTTGATTCATTTCATTATTAATAATTCTAATTGGAAAATCATGTTGACTACCTACAATAATTTCTTCATCAGGATAATCATTAACAAAGATCACTTCTATCTTTTTTTGACATAATTGATAATTTTTATCTATTTTACTTAATAAAGATTCTATATAACCATTTCCTTTATAAATAGGAATAATAACTGACACATCCATACTTTCACATCCTATATTCCATTAAAAATATCCACTAGATTTTGAGAAATATCATTTACATCATACGCTTTGGCCGTTTGATAAGCATGATCTTTAATCTCTTTTATTTGATGTTCATTCATTGATAAAATATCTTCTATTTTTTGATTTAAATCTTTACCATCTCTTGGTTTAAAGAAAAAACCATTTTCTTGATCTTTAATATAACTTGTTGGTCCTGCCATATTAGAAGCAATAACTATACAACCACAAGCCATAGCTTCTAATCCAACCAATCCTAAACTATCGCTTTTACGATAGGTTGGAAAACAAAAGATATCAATAGCTGAATAAAATAACGCCAATTCTTTTTGAGTTTGCATTGGATATTTTTTTATCACGTTTTCTAAATGATATTCTTGAATAAGTGCATTCGCTTTTTCTTCATCTTCACCAACACCCACCATCATGATTTGATATTGTTCTACGTTTTCTAATAAACTAATAGCCTTTAAAAAGACTTCCCAACCTTTTCTTTTTTCATATCTTCCGATATAACCTATACATTTTTTATTTGGATCTAAATGCAATTTTTCTTTAGCGTTTTCTATTTTTTGAAAGACATCAAAATTAATACCTCCTGAAGGAAAAATCTTGATTTTATCTTCATTCAATCCATATTGTTCCATCATGACCTTTTGATAATAACTTGATGGTACAATACATAAATCTATTAGAGGTAATGTTGATTTAACTAAAGGAATAAACTTCTCATCATGTGCGTCTTCTGGAACAACGTCATTTCCATGAACATTTACAATAACCTTTATACTTGGTTTTAATTTCTTAATGATTTTAATTAATAATGCACAATGTGAAATATAATGAGCATAAAGATAATCATAATGATGAAATAAACACAAAAAGATACTTTTTATATAAAAACTTAAATATCCACCTAATTTTCCTAACTTACTATCTTTCTTTTTTAAAGCTGATACATCTACTTGATATCCATTATTTTTCAAAATACTTGCTGTATTTTGAACAAACACACCATAATGTTTATATTTTTTAGATGGATACATATTTGATATTAATAATATTTTTTCCATACAATCACCTATTTAATAATGTTCACTAAATCTCCTAAAAAAGTTTTAACTCTTCCAAATCCTTTATATTTTCCTTTTAAAAAGTATAAAATCAAAGAACAAGCTTTCTTTTCTTTCATCATTAAAACTCTTTGTGTTAAATAATCTTTATATTTTAAACAATATTTTTTTTGTTCTCTATTTAGCTCTAACCCCAATGTAAAATTCACATTTTCTATTTGTGCTTTCGTCTGTTCAATACGTTCATTCACTCTTTGTTTCTTTTCATTAATAATATTCCCATCAACAATATTATCCATTCCAATGGTATTATTATTATGAATTCTATAATCAATTAAAGGAATATCTAAATAATAACATCCATTTTGAATAGCAGAAATAATATTCAATTCCCAATCATGAGGCAATTTACCTTGTGTTACTTTTAAATATTCATCTTTAACTTCTTTTTTGATAGCCATACAACAACCTTGAGAAAAATTCATTTCTAATAAACTCTTTAAATCGATTTCCGTTAATTCTTCTGTTACTTCTTTAAAAAGTAAATTATTATTTGAACGTCCTTTTATTTTATTCACTTCGAAACAATTTCCATCTTGATCCATAAAATTAAAACTCGATGCTAGAGATAAAATATTGGATTGTCTCATTTTTTCAACCATCACCTCTATTTTATTTAAATGCCAACGATCATCTTGGTCACTTAAAAAAATGATATCTCCATCTACTATCTCTAATCCTTTTTTAAAGTTCTTACGATATCCTAAATTATTTTCATTTTTTATAAGTTTCCAATTAATAAGTTTATAACCATCGATATACTGATGAATCAACTCATAACTATTATCAGTAGAAACATCATCTATTAATATTACTTCATCAATTGGATACGTTTGTTTTCTAATAGAATCTAATTGTTCAATTAAATACTTTTCGCCATTATATACAGCCATTACTAATGATACTTTCATAACTATCCCTTTCTTTTGTTAGAAACAGTATAACATAATTTAAATTATAAAGCGTAGTCATGGCACATAAAATCAACTAGATTTTAATTACTTCGTCTTTGAAAATGAGTAATTAAAAATACTATAATCCTATGTAGCTTTGTATAATTATCGTATAGTTTAAATGTGACTATTCAATAACAAAAATTAACATTTAATTTTATTTCTTTACTTTACAATTGATATATAAGCAACATTTTAATTATCATTTCTAACATATATTCTAAATACTGATCTTATTTCTTTTAGTAGTAACAGTTTATAAAACAAACAATTCCCATCTATCAAATATATAATGTATATAAAATTAATGCGCCTTTAAAAACATATTTTTCAATTTAACAAATTTCATATTAATTTTCTACTTTTAAGCCTACTATGTTTATAAACCAATACTTTAAATATTTTTTATCTTTGAATATTAATTTAATCTTTATTGACCTTTAAATAGCTTTTCTCTATTTCTTTTAAATTCTTCCTTATCTATTCTTATTCCTTTATCATATGCATTTGAAGTTTTCTCATATAATTCTAAAAGTGCAATTCTCTTATTTATATCATCAATATTTTTTCCTTCAAACTTTAATAACGTGTTATTAAGATATTTATATTTATTATATTCATAATCAAAATAACTATCCTCTTTAAAAATTTTTGATAAGACATTTATACAATAAATCCAAACAGAAACAATAAAAAAAAGAAAAAATATCATTTCATATGTATTATATTCATTCAGTTTTTGATTTAATAAGACAAAACTGGACAAATACAAAGATAAAACAAAAAAATATAATTCAATAAATTTTTTTGTTAATAATTCCCATTGTACAAAGTTATATTTAAAATCATATTTAATTTTAATCTTATATTGAATTTTGTCTATCACCACAAATATAAGGACAAAAATAGTCAATACAAAAATATTTTTAAAACTAAAAATATATATAATTTCTCTAATCATTTTCCTATTCAATCTTAATAAACTAAAATTTGGAAAAAATATATATGTACTCATTACAATAACACCAAAAGTCATAAATTCTAATAAACTAACACCTTTAGGTATTATTTTTTCCATTTTCTTCTCAATATATTTAATATCCATTATCATTTTCCTCTCACTATTATAAAACCAATTACTTATATTAACAACAAATCATAAATCTTATATTTTTCTTTAAAATTATAAAATTAAAACTAAAATTCGCTCATTTAAAATGAGCGAATCAATCTTAATATTCAATTTCTTTTAAATATCTGCTTAATGCATCTTGCCATGTAGGTAATGGTTTAAATCCATTTTCTACAAGTTTTGACTTATCCAATCTACTATTAAATGGTCTAGCAGCTTTAGATAAACCGTATTCTTCAGTCGTTACTGGTAAAACTTCTGTAGTATATCCTGCTTGTTTAAAGATTTCTACTGTAAAATCATACCATGAAATATATCCACCTTCATTAGTAGCATGATAATAACCATATTTATCACTTTCTGCCATATCCACTAATAATCGAGCAAGATCATAAGTATATGTTGGTGTTCCAATTTGATCATTAACAACTTTAACTTGTGGATATTTCTTTCCAACATTTAACATCGTTTTAATAAAATTTTTACCATTAACACCAAATACCCAAGCAATACGAACAATAAAATATTTATCTAAATTAGAAGAAACTGCAAGTTCACCTTCTAATTTAGTTTGTCCATAAACATTTAATGGTTTGTAATCTTTACAATCAGGATCCCAAGGTGTTTCACCTTGTCCGTTAAATACATAATCTGTAGAAATATAAATCATTTTACAATCTAACTTTTTACATACTAAAGCAATATTTTCTGTTCCTTTAGCGTTAACTGCTCTTACTTTTTCTACTTTATCATCATCTTCTGCTAAATCAACAGCAGTCCATGCTGCACAATGAACAACAACATCAGGACTGATTTTTGTAATTTCTGATTCTACAGCTTCTTTATTTGTAATATCTAATTGAACATACTTTTGAAAATGTTCATTACTTTCAGTAATATCACTTCCAATTGCTTCATGTCCTCTTTGATTTAATTCATTCATAACGTCATAGCCTAATTGACCATTAACGCCTGTTACTAATACTTTCATTGATTTACCTCCCATTATTCTTTATCTAAAACAAATGCTTTCTTCAAACTTAAATTAGGATTATAAAAACGATCACTATATAACATATAGCCCCATTTATCTTTGATATAATCATGCTCTTGTACAAAACGACGATATTTAGCACTATTTGTATCAACTGTATCATCACCTCTAGATTTAGATTCATAATGATATAGTTCTACTTGATTTAAACAAATATTATAATATCCTTGTTTCAATAACTTTAAGTTGAAATCAACATCATTGAATGCTACTTGTAGATCTTCTTCCAAACCATTGACTTCTAAATATTTTTCTTTAGAAACCATTAAACAAGCTGCAGTAACAGCGCTGTAGTTAAATGGAACTGATAATCGTCCATAGAAACCAACATCTTCTCTTGGATTATCAATAAAACAATGTTGTGCAATTCCACCAATTCCTAAAATAATACCGGCATGTTGAACCGTATTATCAGGATATAACAATTTAGCACCTACTGCCCCAATATGCGGTTGCATTGCATAGCCAACCATTACTTGTAACCAATGTGGTGTAATAATTTCAGTATCATTATTTAATAAAACAATATATTCACCTTTAGCCGCTTCTACAGCTTGATTATTGATTTTAGAATAGTTAAATTCATAATTAGCATCAATAACTCTAAAGTTAGAATATTTATTTTGATATTTTTTAAATAAATCAAAAGTTTCTTTCTTTTCACCATTGTTATTCATTAAAATAACTTCATAATTTTTATACGTTGTTTTTTCAAACAATGATTTTAAACATTGTTCTGTAATATCTGCATAATCTTTTGTTGGAATAATAATAGAAACCATAGGTTCTGTTTCATATTCATATCTTACTAAATAATAAGGTACTCTTGGATGAACAGTTACTTTAGCTTTAATACCACGACGTTTTAAAGCATCTTCTACTGCCATTCTTCCTTTTTCAACAGCATAACCTTTACTATCAATTGTGGCAGCCGTTGAACCTTCAATCATTCGCCAATGATATAAAATCTTTGGAATATGATAAACACGTTCGGGTGTTGTTTTTTCTAAAAATCTTAAGAAAATATCGTAATCTTGTGCCCCTTCATAACCTACTCTAAAACCACCAATTTCATCAACAATTGATTTTCTCATAATTTCAAAGTGACAAATATAGTTACTTCCAAGTAATGAATCAGGTGCATAATCTGATTTAAAGTGAGGATCTCTTCTTAATCCTTCCATATCCATTTTATCTTCATCAGTGTAGATAAAATCTAATTCTTTATTTTTATTTAAAGCCGCTACACATTCAGCTAATGCATTTCTAGCAAGTAAATCATCATTATCCATTAAACCAATAAATTCACCGCTAGCAATATTTAAAGCATCGTTTGTTGCTTTAGAAATATGTCCATTTTCTTTACGATGATGTACTTTGATTCTAGAATCTTTCTTTTCATATTCATTTAAAGTATCAATTGTTTCTTGTAAAGTTGAACAATCATTAGATAAACATATTTCAAAGTTTTGATATGTTTGATTTAAAATAGAATCTAAACATTCTGCTAAGTATTTTCTTTCCACATTATAAACTGGTATACAAATTGAAATAAGTGGATTGTAAGAAAATTGAGGATGTTCTTCAAATGGTTTTTCATTTTTTTCTAACCATAAAAGATATTCTTTTTGATTTAAGAAATTATAAACATCTAAAAATTTATTTTTTGTTTTCTTATTTTCTTTAATACGTTTTTTACTTTGTTTTAATCTATTTGGTGTTAAAACAAAATGATATTCCTTAGCTATATATTTAACTTCTTTACCAATAGCATAAGTATTTACTTTTACTTTATTTTTACTTGAGTTTGCTTTAACCAAAATTAATTGAAAAAAAGTTCTTATTTTAGATTTTATTCTTTTAAGTAGGTTATTTTTTCTTACACAAATCAATTCTTTTTGATTATCATGTAATAAATAAACTTTGATTTTAGAATCACTTTTATTTAAAGAAAGTGATAATTCATAATTGTCACTAACTAAATCTGGCAAAAATTTAGCTTTTCTTTCCTTTCCATCAACCACTACTTCAAGTGAATATTTTTGCAAATCACAATTTCCTCTCATGATAAATGTTGGATTAACAATGCCATGTACATGAGCCTCTCTAATATTTATGTAATCTAATGTTTTCATACATATCTCCCTTATATTTCCTCAGCGAATCCTTTTTCTAATTTTCTAAAAATAAACATACCTAACACAAAACAAATAAGCGCCATGACAGCCATGTAGATTACACTAGACATTGCTGGTAACGTATGATACATAAAGAAGTCACGATAAGCACTTACAATATGTGTAAAAGGATTTAAATAAAGTACCCAACGAATAGCTTCTGGGAACAATTCTGCCGGATATAAAATAGGTGTTCCATAAAATAACATATTAATAACGAATTGAATAATATATTCTGTATCTTGAATATAAACATTGATTGCACTTAAACCAAGAACCATTCCTGCTGTAATTACAAATTGAATCAACGCAATAAATGGTACTAATAAAATATGCCAACTTAATCCAAGTCCACCAAAAACACAGAAAAGAATAATAATCAAACAAGCGATAAAAAAGTTAACAAGTCCACTTAATGTGGCTGATATTGGTAAAATTTCTCTAGGAAAATATACTTTTTTAATAACACCTGCATTATTTTTAATACTTCCCATTCCAAGTCCCATAACTGTCGTAAAGAAGTTCCATGGAATAACCCCACAAATTAAATATTGAAGATAATTATCTGTTTTGATTCTCATGATATAAGGAAATACAATGGCATAAACGGCAACCATTAATAATGGATTTAAGAATGACCATAACACTCCTAAAAATGAACCTTTATATTTACCTCTAATATCTTTTTTTACATTTGTTTTTAATAATTCACGATAGTCATATAAGTTTTTAAATAATTTCATTTTCTTTTTCTCCTATATGATATTAATCTTTAAATCTTTTTCAGATATAACTTTATCTTTTTCATCTAATAATTGAACAAGAATAGAATGTTCTCCTAATTCCATTTGACTTACATCTACAAAATAATCAAATCCACATTCATCATCATTTGTTCCATAACCACCATATTTTTCTTGATAAGCCATTAAAACATCACTCCTATTTATTTTTCTCATTTCAGTAACCTCTTGATCATCAAAAGTTACTTTTAAACGATCATTTAAACAATCACTCAATGACCATCCAGAAATTGTAAATTGAGCTGTATCTTTTTTAACTTCAGCAAATGATTGAGGAATATCAACAACAACAATCCCATGATAAGTATCTAACGGTTTTTGATACTTTTTCTTAGCTTCTTCTTTATGATCTAATTTAACTTGTTTTAAATATTCATCAATAACATAAGTTGGATCACCATCTAATTTAAATTCACCTTTATAAATCCAAACAGCACGTGTACATAAATCTTTAACTGTATCTAGACTATGTGAAACAATAACAATTGTTTTATCACTATCTCTTAATTCTTTTAATTTATCAAAACATTTATCTTGGAAATGTTGATCTCCAACTGCTAAAATTTCATCAATTAATAAAATTTCTGCATCTACATTAATAGCAATTGAAAAAGCAAGTCGCATATACATTCCAGAAGAATAAGTTCTAACTGGATTATCAATAAATTCTCCAAGTTCAGAGAATTCAATAATATCATCTACTCTTTTTTCAATTTCTGCTTTTGTTAAACCAAAAACAGCAGCATTAAAATAAATATTTTCTCTTCCTGTAAAATCTTGATGGAAACCTGCACCCAATTCAAGTAACGAAGTCAACTTACCATGTGTTTCAATTGTCCCTTCATTAGGATAAATAATCTTAGTCATCAACTTCAATAAAGTTGATTTACCACTCCCATTTGTTCCAATCAAACAAACAGTTTCACCTTTTTTAATATCTAAATTTATATTCTTCAATACCGTATGAACTTCTCTATTGTTTTTTCCAAAAGATAACAATCTTTCTTTTAAAGTATGAGCCTTATCATATTCAACTTTAAAATACTTTGTCATATTTCTTACTTCAATAGCATTTCCTTTATTCATAAGACCTCCGCTAAATCTTCTATTTTTTCTCTTATATTCTTACTAATTTCGTTATTAAACCTTATAAATATATACCACATACATACTTATTTGTCCAACACTTCATATTTCACACTGTATATTCTACCATATCTTTTATTATATTTTTCGCTCTTTTTAAGAAAAATGTTGCTAATTGAATAAACACCAATATATTGAAGGCTAATCGGATGTTCAAAAAGAATATAATTCAGATAATGATTAAAATATCAATAAAGGTTGGTATTTATAATGATTACTGAAAAATAAAGATCAAGACTGTATTGATAATCTTCTGGAACGTATTAAAAATTCTTGTTCAATCGATGTTAAATCTGAGTCTAAAATAATTTGTTCTATATGTGGTTCGTCTTCTGTCAAGAAAAATGGCAAAGATTCCTATGAAAAACAACGTTATTTTTGTAATGACTGTCATAGATCTTTTAGTGAAAACACTAAAACATTATTTTTCTGTTCTCATTTTACAAAAGATCAATGGCTCAAATTTATTGATTACGAAATAAGTGGTTATGAAGCTTATTTTATGAATACATCGATAACAACATGTTTTTATATGAGACATAAGCTTTATAAAGCAGCATCACAAATCATTCAAGAACAAAAACTAAGTGATGAAATAGAAATCGATTCTCAATATTTAAGTATCAATCTTAAAGGAACCAAACTAGAAAATATGCCTAGATATTCAAAAAAAAGAGGAAAACAATCAGCATATAGAGGAATATCACATCATAAGGTATGTGTTACATGTGCAATAGATAGTCAAGATAACATAATGATGAATATTGTTGGTTTGGGATCAGAGTCATTTGAAAAATACATGTCTGTAATCAATAGACTAGATAATGTAAAGAAATTAATCAGTGATTCAAAGTCATGCTTTAAACAATTTTCAAATGAATTGAAAGCAGAAAATAGTTATATTAAAACCTCACCAACACAAAAGCATTATTTAACAGAAGATGGAAATAGACTAGTGTCTGTTAATGAATTAATGAGTGAAATAGAAAATATTATTCAAAGGACAAATGGTTTTTCAACAAGATATGCACAAGAATATTTAGATTTTAATATTTTAAGAAAACAAATAAAATATAAGTATAAAAGAAATGAACAAGCAAAGAAGCTATTCGAAGAAGTGAAAGATAGTAAGCGCCAAATAAAATAGTGGATAAAAATATAGAATTTTAAGAACTACAATATAGAATGTGGAGACTCCATAAACTATATTGTAGTTTTTATATTCTCCAAAAACTATATGGAAAGGAAGAAAGACTATATGACAGTACAGGAACTTACCGAAAATGAAAAATATAAATTTTGGTATTTTAAAATCAAAGAATGCAAGGAAAGTGGTTTATCTGTCAAAGATTTCTGTGACAAAAACAATATCAAGCCGTCGACTTATTATAATTATCAACAAAAAATCAGAAATATTTTATGTGATCAGATAAATGAAAACAGCTACAAGAATGAAGTGTCCTTTGTTTCTGTTGAAAAGCAACCACACAATAATGAAAAGATTATCATTATCAAGGGAAGCATCAAAATTGAACTTGATTCAGATACACCATACCAAAGTATTGAGCCTCTTTTGAAGTCACTGTTATGATTGGTGATATTTCAAAAGCAGAACATATCTATATAGCTGTTGGTTATACAGATATGCGCAAACAGATCGATGGCCTTTCAGCTATCGTTCAACAGAACTTCAAGCTTGATCCATTTTCCAATTCTGTGTTTCTGTTTTGTGGTAGAAATACAAGAACCATGAAGGCTCTGTACTGGGAAGGTGATGGTTTTGTATTACTTTATAAAAGACTTGAAAATGGTAAATTCAAATGGCCAAGAGATGAATCTGAAGCACGAGAAATAACCCATCAACAGTTTAGATGTCTGCTTGAAGGACTCTCTATCGTACAGCCCAAAACCATTCAGAAAAGTTATCCACAAGTTGTACTGTAAAGCCTTGATTTCATAGGAAGATATGCCTGTTTATGGTATAATGGATGTATGAAATGGAGGTGCTTTTGATGGCTGATACAGTTGAAAATTTAGCTTTGGTAATGGCTAATCTGTCACATTCTATTGAAGAATTGAAAGCTACAATTGCATCTTTGAACAGTACGATTGACAGTTTGAAAGCTGAAAATGAATACTTAAAAAACAACAATGAACTTTTGCGTGAAGAAAATGCCTATTTAAAGAGAAAGCTGTTTGGTACCAAGAGTGAAAAGATAGCACATTCTATGGATCAGCTTTCTCTTTTTGATGAAACAGAAAATGAATGTGAACCTGAACTGCTTGAAGATATCTCATATACCAGAGCCAAAAAGAAACAAAAAGGGAAAATTGATATCAAATTAGACAATCTTAAACATGTAAAAAAAGTTTATGATATTGATGAAAAAGACAGGGTATGTGATGAATGTGGCTCTAAACTATCTTATGTGGGTGAAGAGTTTGTAAGACATGAAGTTATTTATGAACCTGCCAAACTCTATGTAAAAGATATTTATCGAAAAACATATGAATGTCGTAACTGTAGAAAAAAAGGAAAGGCAGTAATGCTTAAAGCAGGAACACCTCAACCAGTAGTTCCACATTCATATACATCGCCAAGTGTACTGTCACAAGTGATTATCGATAAATATGTAAATCATATGCCTTTATACAGACAGGAATCAGAATGGAAACGATTAGGAATGGAGCTGTCAAGAACGACCATGGCCAACTGGATCATTATTGCCACCAAGGAATATTTCATTCCATTGGTGAACAGGATGCACGAACTGATGATGAAGGAATCACACATACATTGTGATGAAACGCCAGTTCAGGTATTGAATGAACCAGGTAAGAAGGCTACTTCCAAATCGTACATGTGGGTATATTCAAGTATCAAAGAAAGCAAAAGACCTGTTAAGATATTTGATTACAGACCTGACAGAAAAGCAACCAATCCTCAAGAATTTTTGAAAGGATTTGGTGGTACTATCATCACTGATGGTTATTATGGATATAACCATATAGATGGTGTGACCAATGCTTACTGTTGGGCACATGCCAGAAGGAAATTCTATGATGCTTTGCCTGTAGATATGAAGAATGCATCAAATACCCTCGCAAATACAGCCGTTGAAAAAATAGCCAGACTGTTTGTGATAGAAAAACAAATAGAAACATTATCACCAGATAAAAAGGCAAAAATACGCCAAGAAAAATCAAAGCCATTAGTTGATGACTTCTTTTTATGGTGCAAATATAACCAAAACAAGGTGTTAACTGCTTCTAAGACAGGAAAAGCTATACAATATGCTTTGAATTACGAGGCAGGACTGCGCTCATTTTTAGAAGATGGTCTTGTACCAATGACCAATTCGTTAGATGAACGTACAATCAGACCATTTACAGTTGGCCGAAAGAACTGGCTGTTTTCAACTTCTACTAAAGGAGCTGAAGCAAGTGCATCAGTATTCAGCCTGATTGAAACAGCTAAATCCAATAAACTTAATCCATACGATTATATTGAATTCATCCTGGATTATTTACCTCAACAAGATCTGGTTGAAGATCCAAAGAAATTGGATTGGTTCTTACCATGGAGTGAAGAAATAAAAGAAGAATTTGAAATAAAAGCCGACTAAATTGATTATTATATCAATTCAATCGACTTCTTTAAATACACTATTTTATTTGGTGCTTACATTTTATTTGGCGCTTACGAAAGATAGTGAATTTATAAAAAATGCATTGGTGTTAAACACACCATTGCCAATATCATTAAAAAAAGCCTACTATGAGTATCACTATGGAATATTTTCAGATGCTTATCTTAAAAAACAACAAAATTCTTAAAAAGAACGATATTTTTTAATTAACTATCTAACAAATCCTTTTAAATTAGAATTGAAATTATAAGTTTTCAGTTAAGTTATGTTTTTTTGAATGAAATAACGATTTTTATATATTATAAATTTGAATTACAATCTTTACATATTCCACATGATCAATTAAAACATATTTTAAAATTCCTTTTAAAATTAAAAACTTGACTAAAAATAAATATTGATAATTAATTAATAAATATCATTAAAACTAGAGTACCTTATGTATTTATATAAAATTCTGCAATAAATTGAACAACTTAAAATTTTACTTAATTGACCATCTGAAACAGGTGATGATTAACCATCAATTTTTGCAGATATAAAAGCCATAACTTTACTTATAAAATTAAGGTTTAAATTTTATAAATTCAATTCTTATTTTGTCGTATGGTTAATTAAGAAATTTTAAAAATATTGTATTATTTATAGAATTTACTATAAGCAAATAGTTTTCTAGCAACGATCTTAGGTTAAAACCAAATTATTTTTATTTGTGTAGGATTTAAGATAGATTATAGTGAAAAACCGTCTTTCTTACTATTGCTGTTAACTAAGTTGAGTAATTATAATTTTTTAATTACATTGAAAACATCATATATTCTCATATTATTTCTTAATTGACCATCTGAAACAGTTATGGTTAAGCGTCAAGTTTTATAAATATAAAAGTCTTGATTTTACTTATAAAATTACGGTTTAAATTTTATAAATTCAAATCTTGTATAAAAAAATGCGTCATATAGTTAATTAAGTATTATTTCAATTTTTGTGAAAAGTGAGTTTTTACTTGCGAGTAAATAAATAGAATGAGTTGATTCCATTATTATCTAAAACTGTAGTATATAAATAATATTCTTTAGAAATATAATCCTGAATGTTTACATTATTGCTTACAATACAATCAAATTTTAATCTTTTTAATATATTTTTTACATATTTATAAGTTTCTGGAGATGGATTACCTGAAAAATTACACATTGAAACGTGTTCATTCCAAGTATAATTTTTATTATCGTCACCTATTCTAAAATATGCTGTGTAATTATAAATATTTGGTGCATAAGCCCTATATGTTAAGGAAGGATAGTGTGCATACCCATCTATACTTAACCAATCAAAAGTAGAAACAACTTTCAATCTTTTATTTTCTTTTAATTCTAATTCATGTAGCTTCTTCCCAACATCAACAGTGCTGTCTGGAGTTAAAGTTTTATTATTTTTCAAAGTTAGTAATGATTTTTTTATCCCTGTTCCTCCAATTTGAGAATTGTTTGCTTCTACTCCATCGCCATAAATATTTTGTGTATAAATAATAGAAAAAGTACATAATAACATTGTACAAATACAAACTAATTTTTTTAATTTATTTTGCTTCTTATAAATAATAAAAATAACAAATACGATAAGAATAATATACATAAGAAAATATAAACTATATAAAACTCTCCCCGTCACAAAGTCATAATTACAAATACTTTCATATATATTATTAACAGGTTCTATGCATGCAAATAAATACGCAAAAATTAATAAAGCAAACAAAAAAAGATATTCTTTCTTTCTACAAGAGAAAAATGACAATATAAACATAAAAACCAAAAACAACGTAACTATTGAAGTGATATTATTAACCACTCTCTCAAATGTCGCTTTTTCAACAACTTGATTATTTCCCGTTAATAAAGATATGAAAAAAATAAATATTATCATTAATATCATTAAATAATACTTTCTGCTTTTTATTAAATATACCACCAAATAAGAAACAACACATAAAAAAATAAAGGGTATCGCTACTGTACTCCTTGAAACAAAAACTATAGATAACACACTTAGTTTTAAAATTTCTTTAATATTTATTTTTTCTATAGAACAAAAGAACTCTAGCATGTTCAATGGTAATAATAACCTTACTAAAGTTGAGCCATAATACATAGCTGATGTATTTTTCCAAGTATCTTCAAGCGCCAACGAAAGAAATGAATTTGATAAAGTATTCATTCCACACAATACGGGAATCAATATAAAACAATAATATTGCAAAATTTTTTTTGGATGATTAAAATAAAATTTTTCATTTATTTTTCCAATTAGGCTATGTAATCCACACAAAATCAAAAAATAATTAAAAATAGCCATTCCAAATCTCACAAATATTGATGGTAAAACTTGTAAAATATACAAATATACACTAAATTCTAACTCCCATGTATTTAACACATACGAAGTAATTCCATTACTTTTAAATCCTGTTGTCACTTCATATGAAAAACAATTACTCATATAAGGCAAATTAGCAATTCTAACTAAATAATACCCATCATCTGTTAAATTATCTGCCCACATTCTTCCTGCATTACATGATAAAGCCACCATGAATATTGCAATTAGAATTAGAAAAAACCAATATTCCCTTATAAACTCAGCAATTCCTTTTTCAAATAATTTTAATTTTCTTTTTTTTACTATATATATGCTAAAGCATATACACCAAATTGTCCAAAAAATTGCATAAATAAAAAATAATTTCCATTGCAACTTTAATAACTGAACAATAATACCAATAATTGCAAGAGGCAACGTATGACAAATAAATCCAAATATCACTTTCGTACTCTCTAATTTTAAATCATCTTTCATAAGTGATGTACCAAATAAAAAATAAAAAAAGCCTAATATTACAAAAAAAATAACTGTAATCACATAATCTAAAATTATATTCATTTTACTCCTCCTTATTGTTTATTGCTTTCTTCTGCCTTTACATAAAGCTTGTTTAATAATTTTGAAATGCTTTCTGGCCAAAATTTTGTAAACATAATCATATCTTCTTTAGTTCTAATATGCTCATTTATAATTTCAGTTGTTGTTGATTCATCGTGAACACGATGACCCATCAAGCATTTATTAACAAACGTAAATTTTCCTTTTGATCTAGAAAGTTTTTCCCAAGCATACCAATCGACATCACAAACAAAATCACATTTAAATATATCTTCTGTAAAAATATTTTTTTTTACAAAAGTTACGGCAGGACAACTAATCGCATTTCCAAATCTTAGAATCAAACGTTTCCCAAATTTTGTCTTAGAAAGTGAATTAATTTTAATTGGTTTTAATAATATTCTTTTTATTTGCAAATTCAAATTCTTATACACCTTTTCTTTATTTCTAACTTCATAATAATCAGAAAAAATAATAGATGACATAGGGTATTTATTATACTTTTTTATAATTTCATATGAATAATCATAATCATATATATCATCTTGATGTGCAACTGTCACTAGTTTTGTCTTACCACATGAAATTGCAAAATCAAAATCATATCCTATTCCTTTTCCTGGATTAGGATTAACAAAAACCTCTAGATTATATTTCACCGCAATTTCATTTATAAATTCATTGGGCGTTGAAGTTGCAATAACTACTTTACTCTTATATTTTTGATTTAAAACAGACTTAATACATTCATCCAAGTATTCGGATTCTTTATAAGCCAAAACAACATATGTATGCATAGTATTTACCTCAATATATTCGGCTTATTCATAAACTAAATATATTAAATTTTCCTTTCTGATATACCTATACTTTTTGTGTGATTTCAATAATATAGCTATTTTCTCATATTTTCTAATTCTTTTATTTTCTTCTTTAAAATTGATAGTTCTTGTGTAAGCAAAATGATACGTGACTTTTGATCTGAAACAATAATAGTTAAAGCCATTGTCACAAATATCAACATTACTATTAAAATTCCTACCAATAAATTAGAAATTGTTTTAAATCCAAAAATATTAGCTATCCCAACTATTAAATTTGGAGCCAATCCAACTAAAATTAAAACAACTGCTATAAAAAACCACAACAGCGAAAATTTGACTGGTATTTTATTACTCTTTAAAAATAAAAATGTAGTAAAAAAAATTAACACTCCAATTAGTATCACAGTAAATACTGTCGAAAAACTCATTATTTTCCCCTCCTTAAAGTTACTACTAATATGGATAAAAATATATTAATCATGAAATATACATTTTTCCATGTGTGAATAGACGATTCACCCGTTTCTCTTTCATGCATAGATACCGGAACTTCAAGAACATTTAATCCATTTTTTAATAATTCTGCATTAGTTACCGCTTCTGGATATTCTAAAGGATATGAATACGCGAAACGTTTTATAATATTTTTATTAGCTGCTCTAAAACCAGAAGTAACATCATAAATCCTTTTCCCAGTGGTTAACTTTATTAAGTTAGATATAATTTTTATACCAATTCTCCTAGCCACACTAGATTTAAATTTACTTGAATTTTTATCAATAAATCGAGAACCAACAACTAAATCTGCGTTATTTTCTTTAAGTGGATTCAAAATGTCCTTTGCACAAGAAATTTCGTGTTGCCCATCTCCATCATACTGGATTGCATAATCATAATCATGATCATACGCATATTTATACCCTGTTTGTACTGCACCTCCTATTCCCAGATTTTGAACCAAATTAATTATAGGTATGTTATTCTCCTCACAAATCACTCTTGTATTATCTTTAGATCCATCATTAATAACAATAACATCATAATGCATATCATTATTTTCATTATATTCTTTTATTCCATTATATACTTTCAGTATACTTTTTTCCTCGTTATATGCAGGAATAATTATTAAAACTTTCTCACTCATAAATATCCTCCTTCTCTAGAAATATTATATAAATTCATAATAAATATTTTTTTATCCTATTTTTAATTTGAAAAATAATTTGAAAAATAATTTTGTCTTTTAAAAAACATAAACTTATGCCATAGATTAATACCGAAACAACTATTTGAAGTAATGTCGTACTTATATTAGACCCAAATTTCATACCAATATACGATGAAACAATACACATTAATATAGAACATACTAAATATTTAAAAGCACTTTTGAACGATTCATATATTTTTATTTCTCTAGACATAAAATAATATTGTACAAAAACAGATACCAACTCTGCAGTAATTGTACCTAATGCTGCCCCATAGCATCCTATTTTAGGAATAAAAAAATAATTAACTATCATATTGAGAATAGCAGCATAAATATATGATTTAGTTAAATAATTAACTTTATTTGTTGCAATAAAATACTGATTTGCAGATATTCCTGATAGTGCAAGTGCTACAATAATAGGAGATAACCATATAATAATATATCCAACCTCTGTAAAATCTACTCCCAAATACCATGGAATGAGTGTAAAACCAATAGAAGCAAGCCCAAAAGCCATTGGTAATGTTACCATCAAAACAATTTCAATAGTACTACTAATCACTTTTTTTAATTCATCAACCTTCCCTTTTATAAACAAATTAGCATTATTGGGCATTAAAACTAAGTTAATAGAAGTGATAACAGCTAAAGGAACCTTTACTATTTTTTCAGCATTGTCATAAAATGTTACATTTGCAATATTTGGTGTTAATGCTTCTATCATTACTTTATCTACTTGAGTATACACTAAAGAAGCAATTTGTGGTAAAAAAACTTTAATAGTTGGTTTTAAATGTTTGACAACATTAAAATTATCAAATTTATATAAACCTATATATTTTTTTAAATTAGGAACCAATATCACCGCACTTACGAATTGCCCTACTCCTACGATAAGAAAATATTTATATAAATCATTTTTTGTTTTTACCAAAAGAAAAATTAAAAAAATACTAATTAATTTAATAATAAAATTTCTTATTGTGATTAATTTAAATTTTTCTAAGCCATTAAAAAACCATGTTGGATCAATAAAATTACCTATCAGCCATATTGATGAGCATATAAAATAAAATTTATACGGGCTATTTATTGCATAGATAATATATAAAACTGCTGATATAATTAACAATATTAAACGTGTTAAAGTGATTTCAAAAAACGTTTTAGATACTTCTATTTTAGATTTATCTCTCACATATGCTATTTCTCTAGTTCCATAATCATACAATCCGATAAGACCTATTGTTGTAAATAAGGTAATCATAGTTTCTACAAAACTATATTTTCCCATATTATTAGCACCTAAAGAACGAGACAAATATGGAGCTGTTACTATAGGAACAATTACAAGAAATATCTGATAAATTGTGTTAAAAAATATATTTGAAAAAGTTTTTCTCATATACTTACCTCATTGTTATAATAAAAATTAATGTTCTAAAAACTGTATTATGAAATAATTTATATTTAAATATGTAATATATTTTTCTAACTTTACTTTTATTCTTAAATAACGAAAAATATGCATTCATCATTTCTTTATCAGAATCTTTTAAATTATTCTCGTTTTTCTCATAAAAGGATGCAATTGTATTTTTTTGTAACTCTGCTTGTTTTCTATATAAATTAGCAACATCTTTATAAATTTTTAAGATACTATATTTTTTTAAATAATCAATAATACCTTTTATAGACATATCTATTCCTGAACCAGCAACGTTATCACTGTGTTGTCGATATTTATATAATGCTTCATCCACAAATTCAACATTACCATAAAAAGTTGCATATAGCATTAACCAAAAATCGTGAACATAGCACTCTTTAGGTATTTTTCCTGAAATAATCTTCAAATTTCTATCGAATAGCATAGCCGCACCTGGGACATCATTGGTAATCATCAACTTATTTTTTTCACCACTATAATGTAATTTAGCATATTTGTAAAATGAGCTAGAAATTTCATCTAAATTTTCATTCACAACAGATGCATCACAATAAACTAAATTATTTTTTAAACCCTTCTTTTCCATCTTCTCAATTTTATCAACTAATAATTCTACTTTATTTGGCATCCAAACATCATCCTGATCACAAAACATATAATAATCTGAATCATCTTGAACATTTTCAAATAAGTAAGAAAAATTATGAGTTGCACTACCATTTCTTTTTTTTGTGTTTATCACATTTATTTTATTTGGATACTTGCTTACATATTTACTTAATATTTCTACTGTTCTATCAGATGATACATCATCACTAATATAAATCTTTAAATTAGAATACGTTTGATTTAATATAGAGTCCAATTGTTCAGCTAAATACTTTTCTCCATTATATGTTGCTAACAAAATACTTACTCTTTTCACATTATTTCTCCTCATTTTTATAAAATTGCTTATGAATCATAGTAATAAACAATTTATCTAATTTTATTTTATTAAAAAATACCATTAAATTTACAAACATATTTACTTTTATATCATCATTTTTCTCCCATATAAATGAGTAAGAATATCTATATTCTTTCAAAATATGCTTTATGTCATTTAAATTTTTATAATAATAATCTTTTAAATCTGATAATTCTAAAAACTCAGACTGTTCAAATAAAAAATTACAAAATAATTTTAAATAATAATATTTTATTATTTTCTCATTTTTAGATAAATAATATGTATTATCTTTTATAAATGAATTGATATTCGCAATCATTTTTGGAACATCTCTAATCAACTTATTCTTATCTTTATGTGTTATTGATTCACTATTAATTAAATTATTATAACCTGCATAATCTATAATTTTAACTTTAGGTTCTTTTGACATACAACGCATCGTATAAACAACATCTTCTCCATAAATTCTTGTATCTGGATATTCAATATTATTCTTTTTTAAAAAATCTACCTTATAAATTTTAGCCCAAACAGTTGCTCTTTTATACTTTGCCCAATTTCCATTACCTTGCTCGTATGTAAATTCAACTTTTCCATCTTCATAAACTCTTTTATAACTACCAATAATTATATCATTATCCCCTATTTCATCCATCATTCGTTCTATGAAATCATTATCAAAATAATCATCAACATCTAAATATGTTACATAGTCTCCTGTAGATTTTGATACCCCAATATTTCTTGTTATTGACAATCCTACATTTGAATGTGTACACGCAATAACATTGTCGTATTCTTTTTCAAATTTCTTTATTACACTATAAGTATCATCTGTAGATCCATCATCCAAAAAAATAATCTCTATATTTTTGTATGTCTGCTCTGCTAAACTATCCATACACTTATTTAAAAATTTAGTTCCATTATATGCCGGAACAATTACACTTACTTTCGAATTCATTTTCATATCTCCTATTTCAATTTTGAATAAATAAACAACATTAAATTAATAATTCCATAATCATAACCTTTGACAAACATCCAAACGATTATTCTATTAAGCAAAATTTCACCCTTTGGACTTGTAATACTAACCAATTTGTTATTCTTATAATTTGGAAAATGATATTTTAACCAATCAAAAAATTTTTTTAGTGTAGACAATATCAACGAATATTCAACTCCTTTAGTTGAATATAACATAAACCATACAATCAACTTAATAAAATAATACTCAACATATTCATTATCACAATAATTAGCTCCATGTAATTTAGTATATAGCTCATCCAAGAGATAATCAAATTGTAAATTATTATGTAAATTCTTATGTGCTGTGTTTGATACACTTAATTCATTATAAAACCAATTATATCCTACATAATCTATTATTTTAATTTTATTTGTCATTAAAACTGCTTGAATTGTAAAGTAAATGTCCTCACCTATATTACTATCCAAAAAAGTAATACCATTATTTTTTATATAATCAAGTTTATAGATTTTAGCCCAAGCAGCTACTATTTTAAATTTAGAATATTCAAAAGACGTATCTAATATGACTTTTTCAACAATCTTACCTTCACTATTGGGTCTTTGAAATCCACCAATTACTACATCGTAATCATTTTTTACAATCTCACAAACAAATTTTTCGATATATTCCTTTTCTAAGTAATCGTCATTATCCATAAACATTAAATATTTTCCAGTTGCAATTTGAATACCTTTATTTCTTGTTTTAGAAACCCCCATATTTTCTTGTTTAAATATTTTTATAACATTTGGATATTTATTTTGGTAATCTTTTAAAATTCCCCATGAATTATCTGTAGATCCATCATCTATTAAAATAATTTCTAAATTAGAATATGTTTGATTCAACGCACTATCTAAACATCTTTTTATATAATTTTCTGCATTATATACCGGTATTACTACACTAACAATATTATTATCTTTCATTTTTTTCCTTCCTATAGCTTTTAAATAAAATTCTAACAAACCACAGTTATATTACTATAATTTTTCATAATATACAAACCACTATATCAGAATTCTTTCTAAAAGTATAAAAAACACGTCTTTAGAAGTTAGCACCATTTTTGTTTAGAAGTATAATAATCATAGATTTACCAAAGCACTTTAAAATGATATGATGACCTCCCAGTAGACAGTACAAATAATTAAAGTACTGTTTAAGGGAGGTTTTTCATTTGGAAAGAATTATATGCTCAATTCATTTATGTGCTTATACAACGAATATAGCTATATGTAATGATTATATTCGCTGCAATTATAAGCACATAAATAATTTTATAATTTAGATAAAAATTCTAATAAATCATTAGACGGTTTGTATTTTGGTACCGAATTATCAATTATTCCAGCTTTTTCCATTGCTTTTCTCTTAATTTCTAAATCAGCTACCATATATTTATGTGTTGTTTCTATACTGTTATGGCCTAACCATATCGCAATTGTTGATATATCAACACCGGCTTGTAATAAATTCATTGCTACAGAATGTCGAAAAGTATGAACTGAAATATTCTTTTCTAATAATGCTGGGCATTCGTGGCTTGCCATCAATAAAAGTTTTTCAATTCTAAATCTTACACCTGACCTTGTAAGTGCACTGTTATTTTTGTTTATGAAAATTGTTGTTTTATTTTGTAGTTGATATGTATGGACATACTCTTTTACTAGTTCAGTCGTAGATTTCCATAGAGGTAAAGTTCTTTCCTTTCTTCCCTTACCAATTACAAATAAATATGTACTCTTATTATTTTCAATTTCTTTAAATGATTTCCAATTTAAACTAATTAGTTCAGAAACCCTTATTCCAGTATTATATAAAATCATGAGCATCACCTTATCACGTAGTCCTAAATAAGTGCTATCATCACATTGGTTGATCATTGCTTTAAATTCTTCTTTGGAGATATATTCAATTATTTTAGTTTCTTGTTTTTTAAATGGAATCATAATCGTTTTTTTCGCAATATTACTGTATTCAGGCGCTTGTTCTGCAACATATTTCATAAATGTATGAATAACAGATAATCTATTATTTAATGTTATGGGTTTATTATTTCTATTTTCTTCAAGATATTTTAAAAATAATAGAACTTTATCTTGACTGAAATCAGAAATATCTATATTCTCAACTGAAATATTAAACATTTCTTGTAAATACTTGATATATATTTTAAATGTGTCTCTATATGATTCAATTGTACGTGAAGTAACACCGCGTTGCTGTATCAACCGTTCTAAAAAGAAATTTTGTATCAGAGTTTGTATAGATGTGACTTTATTTTTACTATAACGCATTTTAAATCACCAACCATTTTTTCATATCTGTTGCTTACAAGATCCATTAGTAATATTGATGATGATAAATACCAATACGTGTCTTCAGGTTTTGAATGACCAAGATAACATGACAATATGTATAATTTCGCATTAACATCTTCTTTGTTATTTAACCATTGATAAATAGTCCTAGATGCAAAACTATGTCTAAAATCATATAACCTCACATTAGTATAATCACTGTCTTCATGAGTAATGCCACATCTAATTAATTTGAAAGTATATTGTATTTTACTTAATGAAAAAGGTTTTTGATTAGTAGTATAAAATAAAGCATCATTTTCGTCTGGATATATTTTATGATCATTTAAAAATATGATATATTCTTTTATTTTAATTGATACACTTTCATGAATAGGGATAGTTCTATCTTTATGTAATTTTGTATCATGAATCTTAATTAGATTGTTTTCAATATCAAAATCCTTATATTTAAGTGAAGCAACTTCATTTGGTCTCATTCCAGTTGACCATAATAAGCCTAAAACTGTTTGCATCGATTTTATTCTTAATTGATCTGGTGAATATAATTCTTTACATTTTTCTATTAATATAAGAACTTCTCCTTCAGTATAAATATGTGGGTTTGGCCTTTTTCTAACGTTTGGGAAAATTTGATTATATATTATCTCATTATTTTCATTTTTAATATGTGCAAACAGTAAAAAAGGTCGAAGCATTTCCAAACGTCTTCCTTTTGTTTTTGAAGAATCTGTATCCATACAGCACCATTTTAGTGCAATATCTTTTGAAATATATCCAGTATAGTCCAGACTTCTTGTGTATGATGCAAATGAACGTAATCGTCGAGCACAAATTTTTAATTCAAATCCCAATCCTTTTTTTAAAATCAATATAATCTTCAACCAAAATAGAGATATAGTTATTATCAATCATGTACTTCACCACCATATCCAGGCCATGGAGTGAAGAAATAAAAGAAGAATTTGAAATAAAAGCCGACTAAATTGATTATTATATCAATTCTATCGACTTTTTTAAATACACTATTTTATTTGGCGCTTACAGAAAGAAAAACAAAATCACTTCCAGTATTTGAAGAATTCTATGAAATAGTGAAAACAGTTGTGCCACATACACCAAAGAAATCACATTTGGATACGGCAATGACATATGCCATCAATAATGAAAAATATTTAAGATATTATATAGAAGATGGGCGAGTTGAAATAAGCAATAATTCAGCAGAAAGATGTTGTAAGAGCTTTGTCATTGGCAGAAAAAATTTTCTGTTTTCAAACAGCACCAATGGAGCCAAAGCAAGTGGAGCAGCATATAGCATAATTGAAAGTGCAAAAATGAATGGTCTAAAACCATATGAGTATATAGAATACATACTAACAAGAATTACAGGAAATAAGCTGACAGCAGATTTACTTGAAAAAATCATGCTATGGTCAGAAAAATTACCAAAAAATCTATACAAAAAGGTATAGAAATATGTTCTTTTTGTGCAACAATAAAACAAACAGGATATTTTCTTTATTATGAAGGCTTCCTGTTTATTTTTATTCTATGCTTATAAATTGACGCTTACAGACATTCTTAACAGTCTAGAATCTATTTCCAACAGAATAGATGACATACAGGTATCTTTAATAAAAAATAATGATGCCGATACATCATCAAATTTAAACATTTCCGAAGTTGACTTCTAACATATAAAGAAAGGTGGGGTGAAATTGTTGTGAACCCCACACTATTTGATAGCCAAATACGAGAAACCCCTCGTTATTTTAAATTAACTATTTTTTAACTTCTAAAGTCAGGTTGTATTTTAGCTATAACTTAACTAAAGATAAATGTTGGTAATTGATTACTAAATATTATTAAAGTTAGTTGACTTTGTATATTCACATGAAATTATTCAACAAATTAAACAACCTGAGATATTTAAAAATATTATACTGTTTATAAAAATCACGTTAGAAAAATAGCTCTCTAATCAATAGTCACCAACATTTAACTTGGGTTAGGTCTTTAGCTATAAAAATTTATTCTTCAAAGTTGAATAATTGTTATGTATTTTTCTTTGCTAATTATATTTTACAACAACGCTTATTTTTGTATACTTCACTTTTTAAACTTCCTATTTTAATAATTCCCAAACATGACAATACCAAATAATACGGTGAAAACAAAAATAGATATCTTGCTCTTGCTTCAAACAACAATAAAAAAATTGTTATTCCAATAATAGTTAAATGAATCACTAATAGTTTATAATTTTTTATTTTAAAAATAGAGTAGAAACACAACAATAGTATCATAAGCCAAATTACTTGAAGATATGTTTCAAAATAATGATAATATATCCCGTCGTTATAGTAAATTTTTTTTAATATAGTAGATAATTTACTGTTATCTTCTGTCAGTTCTTGATAAAAACCTCCTTCAATTCCCCACGCAAATGAACCATCGTCATAGTTAATAAGCGTTTTATCAACTAGTAATTGTAAATATCCTAATACTCCATAATGTTTTATACGTTTCTTTATCTTCTTAATATTTGCATTTTTCTTTTTATTTATCCCTCTAAAAGAAGCAGTGTAATCTACATCTTCTTGTAGATAAACTCCTTTCATTTTATCATTCATACCCATCATAATAAAATGCGTCATTGGTGTTTCTACATCAACATTTCGTTCATATCCAAGATATGACTTTGATAAATTACAAATTACTCCGACCAATGAAATAGCCAATATAATTGAAAAAATTTTATTTATAGTCATTTTGAAATTAGCATTTTTTTCAGAAAATAAATAATTCCATATTTCAACCATGATTATTGCTATTAAGGAAATAATTACAGTAGGTTTAATTTTATATCCTATAAACGAAAAAAAAGTCAATAAAAATAGGTAAATGTATTTATTCATTTTTTCTTTATAGAAATATAAATATAAAATACTCGTTGTAAAAACCATTGCATAAGTATCTGAGTAGGGTATTACAATCCATGGAGAAAACATAATAAACAATACACTTATAAAAATTGCAAACACACAAGCATGCTTGTTTCTTGTGATTTTCCACACAACCTTAACTAACATAATAATAGAAATATTAACAGATAATGCCCCTACCAAAGCAAGTAAGAAATGAGGATTTATACTAAAAATGCATGCAATTTTCGAAATAAAAACAAAAACAAATAATAAAAACAGATTATTTGGATAAACTTGCAAATATTTTCTATAAAAATCATTTCCTTGATTCAATTTAATTCCATGTGCAATTTGATCAGCGGCCCCTCTTAAAACTCCTACATCCCATCCTGATAGGAAAAAAATTTTATTAATTATATATATTTGTAAAATAAATGTGACAAAAAAATAAATCAATAACAAAATATTACATTGTTTTTTAGTTAATTTGTCTACATATTTTTTTATAAATTTATTGTATATTACTACTAAGATAGCAAATACTACTATTCCTATAATTAATAATTTAATATTAGAAAACAAAAATTTCTTTTTGCAAGGAAATTCTCTCCTATTTGCTACAAATAAATTAATAAAAAGTATACCCGCCATCATAACACCAAATAATATAGCTATAAAATTATAAAATATTGGATATATTTTTTTTGTTGACTTCATATATCTAAACTATCCCTCCAAAAATACATGTCTTGATATAAAATTCCATATCATAACAGTTCCCGTAGATATAACCTTTGCAAACAAATAATAAATTTTAACTGTATCCACAAGAATATACATCATAACTTGATTAATTCCTAATCCTATAATCGCAGTAATAAAGAATCCTGTCATTTCTTTTGTTTTTGACATTTCTTTTTTATCAACAAAAACATATTTAATACTTAAAACATAATTAAATAACAGTGATACTGTAAACGCAATGCCTGATGCTATTATTACGTCTACATTAAAAAATTCTTTTAAAACAATCAACAATATATATTCAATAGCTGTAGCAAAAACTCCAACCAATCCGAAATTAATAATTTTTTTAATCATTTTCTTTACCTACTGATTTAGATTCTAATAAAACATCTATATTATATCTTGGTCTTTCTTTTACCTCTACATAAGTTTTACCTATATATTGTCCAATTACTCCTATTGAAAGCAACTGAACTCCTCCTAAAAACCAAATAGAAATCATTAATGATGACCAACCACTAACTGTATTTCCTACAAAATGTCCTATAAATGTATATATCATTGCACAAACAGAAAATACTATTGCTAAAAAACCCACCCAACTAATCATTGTAATTGGCTTAATGCTAAATGATGTAATACCATCAAATGCAAAACTTAACATTTTCTTTAATGGATATTTTGATTCCCCTGCCATTCTTTCTTTTCGTGCATAATACACACAAGAGGTTTTATATCCAATTAATGGTACCATTCCTCTTAAAAATAAATTTCTTTCTTTATAATGTCCTAATTGTTCTACTGCTCTTGCACTCATTAATCTAAAATCCGCATGGTTATATACGCTTTTTACACCCATAACTGTCATTAATTTATAGAAACTTTGTGCTGTGAATCTTTTAAAGAATGAATCTGATGTTCTATCATTTCTAACACCATATACAATATCATTTCCTTTATTAAATTCATCAATCATATTTTCTATAACATTAATATCATCTTGTAAATCAGCATCTATAGAAATAGTTGCATCTACATTTTTATACGATGACATTAATCCTGCATATAATGCATTTTGATGACCTACATTAGCGGCCAAATTTAAACCTGCAACCCATTTTTCTTGTTCATTAAATTTTGAAATAAGATTCCATGTCTGATCCTTACTTCCGTCATTTACAAATAAAATATAACTTTCCTCATCAATTTTTCCTTTTTTATGTAATTGATCAAATAATTCACATAATTGTTTTGTTGTATCTTCTAATACTTCTTCTTCATTATAACAAGGTACTACTAACGCTAATTTCATTTTTTCACTTCCTTATTAATATTACTTTTACCAAGTTGATTATAAGTCACTTAATCTTTATAGTCAAACTCTTATTTATTATGAATATTATATAATCAAAAAAAGATGCAAATAATATATATTTCAAACACATATTAATTACACCTTTTATATTTAGATATTTGGATCAGTTGGATCCCATCTTTGATTTGCTGGTATTTTAGGAGCACTTGGTTTACTTAGTGGATCTGCACCACTAACAATATCAACTCTTGTTCCTAAACTACAATTATCATAAATCCACTTAGCATCTCTACACATCAATCTAACGCAACCATGCGAACAAGTTGTTCCAAGTTTATTAAATTCACTCGTTTGTAATGTATATGGATTTTGTTGACCGTATGGTAATGAATGAAATAATATACCATTTACAATTCTGGTGCAGTATTGCCCATAGCTTGGACCCACTAAATATCTCCATCTGTATTTTACAGGTGTATAATATGTTCCATATGGTGTCCCATTGCCTGTTGAACAAACAAATCTTTTATAGGCAATATTATAATCGCCTGTACCATTAGCTGCTAATACGGTTACAACATTTGTTGATTTATTTACTCGTAGTACATATGAGCTTTTCATACCCAACAATCCTTGAGCATCTTCATATAATGTTCCATTTGCATCTTTACATACTTTAAATCCATTTTTATCTTCAAACGTTATGCATGATAAATGAGAAATACCTGGATTGGTAATATTTTTAGGATATAGTTTTATTTGAATTGATTCAATTCTATAGCCTCCACCAGTTGTACCAGCTATTCTATCATTGCATGTCCATCCTAGCCAACCAAAATCTTGACATTGAACCCTATAGAAAACATCATAATAATTACTAATTTCTCCTGTAAGTCTTATTTTAATAGCTTCTATTCTTTTTGATTGTCCTATTGTACCTGAAATAGAATCATTACTAGAATAATTCATCCAGCCATAATCTTGTACATGTGTACTATATTCAATATTTCCTTCATAGGAATTATCACCTAATCTGATTTTTAAAGCCTCTAATCTCAACCCTTGCCCTACAGTTCCACTTGTATTACCATTATTAACATAATTTTGCCATCCAATATTTTGTACATGTGAACTATATTCCACTTTTCCTTGTTCAACAAAAGGTCTAGAAATATCTCCAGGCGCATTTTCACCTTTTTCAACTAAACATATTTGAATTGCTTCTACTCTTAATTCAAGTCCTTCAGTACCTGCTTTAGAATCATTGCAAGTCCAAGACATCCATCCTAAATCTTGTGCATGTACTCTATAATAGACATCATAATAATTGCTTATTTCACCAGTAAGTTTGATTTTTATAGCTTCTACCCTTTTGGATTGACCTAATGTTCCACTTATAGAACCATTCTTTCGATAAGATTGCCATCCTATATCTTGAATATGAGTACTATATTCTACATTACCACTATATGGTAAATTACATAATGAAACCTTTAATGCTTCTACTCTTTTGGATTGACCTGAAGTTCCACTTGTTTTTCCATCTCCAATATTAGATAACCACCCATAGTCTTGTACATGTGTTGAGTAATAAATATATCCAGGATAAATAAATGGATTTTGCGTGTTTTCAGGTATTTGGTCACCTTTTTTTATTAATTTAATTTCTATACCTTCTAATCGTTTACCATAAGTTTCACTACCAGCGCTTGCTCCATTACAAGCCCAATCAAGCCATCCATTATCTTGAATATGTACTCTATAATACATATCATAATAATTTGCTATATCTCCTACTAGCTTAATCTTAATAGCTTCTAATCTTTTTGATTTTCCTTCTGTTCCACTTAATTGATCATCTGATACAAAACTGGTCCATCCAATATCTTGAATATGAGTTGCATATTCAATGGATCCTTCGTAACTTCCTAAATCCAACTTCATTTTAATAGCTTCTAGTCTCTTTGATTTGCCAACAGTTCCAGAAACGCCTTCACTTATATAATTACTCCATCCGTAATCTTGTACATGTGTTTTATACATTATTTTTGGTGTAATTACTTCCTCTGGTGAATTTGTTGTAACTTGATTAGTTATTTCATCGTTCCCTTCAGTAGTATTAATTTCACTGTTTTCATTATCATCTACTATTTCAGTATTCTCATTTTGATCTACATCTTGTAAATCATCTTCATTTATAGAAGAATCATTTGTATTATCTTCTACTACTTCATTGGAAGAATTTTCTATCTGATTTGTTTCAAAAGCTTTTACATTTAAAATAGTACTGAAAATCAATAGCAATGAAACTATAATGCTTAATGTCTTTTTCACATTCTCACCTCCCTAACTTAAGTTTACAACATTTATTAACATATAAAAAGGTAAATATTTGGTCGTTCAGTATCTAAAACTGTTGTTTAGTACTGTTGC
>ERZ1673700.743-NODE-743-length-38649-cov-11.764342_pt1 | contig 38649 bp, 35 predicted proteins | sample MGYA00580230_ERZ1673700 | MGnify/ENA primary metagenome ERZ1673700 (study PRJEB41218, sample SAMN15661782) | gut metagenome | host: Homo sapiens | place: Canada: London | collected 2015-08-20/2019-03-30 | study: EMG produced TPA metagenomics assembly of...
GAGCTGAGCTGATGCAGAATTTATTGTCTGTAATCTTTCATTTTTCTTTATCATAGTTAAATTATACAATATATTAAAAATAAGTCAAGCGTTAAATTAAAAAAAATTATAAATAAAAAAGAATTTGATTAAACTAACAAAATAACATATACTATCAAAATTAACAAAATTATTTATTTTGGATTATAATTTTTATGGAAGAAGATTTTTTTACTGTAAACAAAAAAGAAGAAAATTCAAAATTGACTCCCATGATGAAACAGTATAGAAATATAAAAGATAAATATTCCGATAGCATTGTGCTTTTTCGCATGGGAGATTTTTACGAGGCTTTTTTTGAAGATGCCGAAAAATTAGCGCAAATATTAAGTATTACATTAACTAAAAGAGCTAATGTTCCAATGTCAGGATTTCCTTATCATGCGATAGACGGATATTTATCGAAGCTTGTAAAGTCGGGAGTAAAAATAGCGATTTGCGAACAGATGGAAGACCCGAAAACGGCTAAAGGAATAGTAAAGAGAGATGTAACTCAAGTTATAACTCCAGGAACAATATCCGAAAATAAATATTTACAATCGAAAAGCAATAATTATTTGGCTTCAATTATAATTTCAAAAAATCAACAAAATGTTGCAATTTCTATATGCGATGTTTCTACGGGCGAATTATATATTACCGAAATAGAAAACGAAAACTTAAAAGAGATTATAGAAGAAGTTTGCGAAGAGATAATAAAATTTTATCCGAAAGAGATAATGACTATAGATTCTTTAAAAGAAAATGAAATAATAAAAGAGATACAAAAAAGATTTTCAAAAATATTTTATAGCCATACTCCCGATTATTTTGCAGAATATTCTTACGCTTATAAAACTCTTATCAATCATTTTAAAACATTATCTTTAAAAAGTTTTGGCATAGAAGACAAACATTTATTAATATCTTTAGCGGGTTCTACAATACATTATATAAGCGAGCTTGCAAAACATTCTTTAGAACATATATCTAACATTAAAATTTACGATAAAAAAGCTACAATGACTTTAGATTATGCGACAATATCGAATTTGGAAATACTTACAACTATAAGAAATGACAATTATAAAATGACTTTATTCGATACTATAGACAGAACAAAAACTTCTATGGGAGCGAGATATTTAAAAAGAATTATTGTAGAGCCTTTGCTTAATATAAACGAAATAAATAAAAGACTCGATAATGTTGACTTTTTTTATAAAAACATAAAATTAACTTATAAAATTAGAGATATATTAACGGATATAGGAGATATTGAAAGGCTTACTTCAAAATTAGCTTTGGGAAGAATAAATCCTAAAGAATTAGTCGCTTTAAAAAGATTTTTAATTTTATCTTTAGAAGTTATTACGGAGCTTGCGATAAACGATTTTGAGGAAGCGAATTTTGAAGAAGTTAATGATATAAAAATAATAATCGATTTAATAGAAAGAGCGATACTTGAAGACCCGAAGATAACTACAAACGAAGGCGATATAATAAAAGACGAATATAACGAAACATTAAAAAAGTATAACGAAGCTAAAAGAGAAAGCAGAAATTGGATAAGCGAACTTGAAGGAAATTATAAATCCGAAACGGGAATAAATAGCTTAAAAATAAGATACAATAATGTTATCGGTTATTATATAGAAGTTACAAAAGCTAATGTATCCGCAGTTCCAAAAGATTTTATAAAAAGACAAACTCTATCAAACGGCGAAAGATTTATAACAGAAAAATTAATGGAATACGAAAGAATAATTAACGAAGCGAACGAAAAAAGTTACGCTTTAGAATACGAAATATTTACTGAAGTGAAAAATAAAGTAAGCTATTATTTAACTTCAATATTAAAAATGGCAAAAATAATTTCAATAATAGATGTTTATTCTTCGCTTTCAATTTTAGCAAAAGAAGATAATTATACTAAACCGATAATGACAGAAGACGGAATTATAGATATAAAAGAAGGCAGGCATCCCGTAGTTGAAGCGAATTTAATTGACGAAAGTTTTATTCCAAACGACATTTATTTAGATAATAATAAAGAACATTTGCTTATAATAACGGGACCGAACATGAGCGGAAAAAGCACTTATTTAAGACAAACCGCTTTAATAGTTTTACTCGCTCAAATAGGCTCTTTTGTTCCCGCCTCAAGCGCAAAAATATCTATAGTCGACAGAATATTCACAAGAGTAGGAGCGAGCGATAATATTGCAAGAGGCGAAAGCACTTTTTTAGTCGAAATGAATGAAACCGCTTATATTTTGAATCATTGCACAAATAAAAGTTTAATAATTATGGACGAAATTGGAAGAGGAACTTCCACTTATGACGGACTTTCAATAGCTTGGGCGATAGTAGAATATTTGACTAGCGAAGAAAATAAAAAATCAAAAACTTTATTTGCAACTCATTATCATGAACTTACAATGCTTGAAGATTTGGATGGCGTTAAAAATTATAAAGTGTCGGTTGAAGAATATAAAGACGAAATTATTTTTATGAAAAAAGTTATTGAAGGAGCTGCGGAATCAAGTTATGGAATTTACGCCGCAAAAATATCGGGAGCGCCGAATAAAATTATAAAAAGAGCGTCTGAAATATTAAAAAAATTAGAAAACGAAGCGGGCATTCAATTTGAAAACATAGAATTAAAAAATAAAAAATCTTCAGAGTTTCTGCCTTTGTATAATAATGATAACGAAATAAAAACCGTTATAAAAGAAAGCGAAATTGAAAAAGAAATTAAAGAATTGAATATTAACGAAATTACTCCGATTGAAGCGATTAATTTAATAAGCAAGTGGAAAAAGGATTTATAATTTTTATCTCTGTATTCTTCCCGAAGCGTCTCCGTTATAAACCGTCATAACCTCGTCAATGCTTACAAGATTAAAATCGCCTTCAATAGAATGTTTTAAACAACTTAATGCGGTTGCAAACTCCAAAGCTTCTTTATCGTCTTTGTCGTTTAGAAAAGAATAAATTAAACCCGCTGAAAAACTATCGCCTCCGCCAACTCTATCGACAATTTTAATTAAATATTCTTTTGAAAAAAAATATTCTTCGCCGTTATAAAGCATGCAAGACCATAAATTTTCGCTTGCAGATATTGAGCCTCTTAAAGTAATTCCGACTTTTTTAACTTTAAATTTATCGATAATTTTTTTAGCGACTTCTTTATAACCTTCATGAGAAAGTTTGCCTTCTATAATATTGCTGTCTTTCGCTTTTATTCCAAAAACTTTTTCGGCGTCTTCTTCATTTGCCATACATATATCGACATAAGGCATTAATTTGCTCATCGTTTTATTTGCTTCTTCGGATGTCCACAATTTTTTTCTAAAATTTAAATCTAAACTAACGGTAAGATTTTTTTCTTTCGCTTTTTTGCATGCTTCAATGCATATTTCGGCTACATTTTCTCCTAAAGCGGGAGTTATTCCCGTCAAATGAAACCATTTCGCATTATTAAATATTTTATCCCAATTAAAATCTTTTATACTCGCTTTTGAAATTGAAGAATTTGCTCTATCGTAAATTACTTTAGAGCCTCTTTGACTTGCGCCTTTCTCTAAAAAATATATTCCTATTCTCTCGCCGCCTATAACTATATTTGAAACATCGACTCCATATCTTCTTAACTCGTTTATGCAAGCTTGTCCTATATCGTTATTTGGAAGTTTTGTAACAAAAGCCGTATTTATACCAAGATTTGATAAAGCTAAAGAAACATTAGCCTCGCCGCCTCCAAATCTTGCATCGAAAGAATCGGTTTGAATAAATCTCAAATGTGAAGGAGGAGATAAACGAAGCATTATTTCGCCGAAAGTAATAACAGAAGCCATAATAAATCCTTTAATAATTATATCGATATAATATATTATATTTATATTATTTCAATAATATATTAAAGGAATTGTTTTTATCTTACATAATAAATATCTTTAGGTATATAATCGTCTATCATTACAGCGTCTTTAAGATTTCTTTTGCTTTGAATTGCCATCTGAAATATTTATTTTTTTCTTTTAACTATTCTGTTTAACATATTTTATAAGCTCTTATTTTAGTTGCCATTCTCTCTACTCTTTTTAATTTAATTATATATATTAATTGAAAATAGTTTTTATAAAATAGTAAAAAATAAATAAATATAAGATTAACTATAAACGATTTTATAAAACCATCTCAATATTTCTTCTGGCATCCGTCCGCTTTTAGCGTTGGCTTTTTTAAAAGAGATACATCTATTTTTATAGTTTCGCTCATAACTATATTTTATACCTATTGTCAATCTTTCATTACCAATTTTAGCTTCCAATTCTTCTTTAACTTTTTTATATCTGTTCCTTTTATATTTTCTTCTTCAAAATTAGAAATCAAATTTATAACTTATATATTATAATTATTCATATAAGAATAAAGACTTTCAACTATATTAATTAAATCTTTAGAATTAAAAACAGTTTTATTAATAATATTTAAATTATATAACAAGTAAAAATTTCGTCAATTTATATCTATTTATAATATTATAATATAAAATTTAAAACCTTAATTGCAACAATTAAAAAACCAAAATTATAAAAATAAATACTTTTATTTATATCAAATATCATATATAATAATACTTTCAAAAATAATTAATTAATGAAGAGTTTAATATGAATAAATTTTTAAGCGATAAAGCGAATTCCGTTATTCCTTATGTTCAAGGCGAACAACCTAAAGATAAAAAATATATTAAACTTAATACGAACGAATCTCCTTATCCGCCGTCAAAAAATATAAAAAAAATTATAACAGAAAGCGATTTTGACGATTTGCGTCTTTATCCCGACCCAGATATTAGCGATTTGAAAAATTTAATCGCAAAAAAATATAAGCTCGAAAGCGAAAATATTTTTATAGGAAACGGTTCTGACGAAATATTGGCGTTTTCTTTTATGGCATTTTTTAATAAAAAAGATAAAATTTATTATCCTAATATAACCTATAGTTTTTATTCGGTATATTCCGATTTATTTGATTTAAGCGAAAAAAAAATTCCTCTTAAAGAAGATTTTTCTATAGATATAAATAATTATAAAAATTTAGATTCGGGAATAATTATTGCAAACCCAAACGCTCCAACGGGACTTTTATTAGAATTAAACGAAATTGAAGAGATAATTAAAACTAACTTAAATAATATCGTTATAATAGACGAAGCTTATATAGATTTTGGCGGAGAGTCGGCGATTAAACTTATAAACAAATATGATAATTTGCTTGTCATTCAAACTTTTTCAAAATCAAGGAGCTTGGCAGGAATGCGTTTAGGATTTGCTATTGGAAATAAAGAATTGATAAAAGGGCTTAAAAATATAAAATTTTCTTTTAATTCTTACACTATAAATAGGCTTTCAATTTTAGCGGGAATCGAAGCTTTTAAAGACGAAGAATATTTTAAAGAATCTGTTTCAAAAATTATAAACACGAGAGAGAAAACAAAAGAAGAATTAAAAAAATTAGGTTTTAAGATTTTAGATTCAAAATCAAATTTTTTATTTATATCGCATAATAAAATTTTTGGCGAGAATATTTATTTGAAATTGAAAGATAAAGGAATTTTGGTTAGATATTTTAAAAAAGAAATTATTAATAATTTTATAAGAGTTACTATCGGAACTTATGAAGAGATGATTATTTTTATAAACGCTTTGAAAGAAATTATTAATTAAATATTTTTATAATTTTATATTTTTATTTTAAGGAGAATTTAAAATGAGAAAATCGGAAATTGAAAGAAATACAAACGAAACTAAAATTAAAATTAAATTAAATATAGACGGAACGGGAAAATATTTAAATAAAACTAAAGTTGGATTTTTAGACCATATGCTCGATTTATTCGCTCGACATGGAAGATTCGATTTAGAAACTATATGCGATGGCGACACTCATATAGATTATCATCATTCGGTTGAAGATACGGCTATAGTTTTGGGAAAATGTTTCGCCGAAGCTTTGGGAGATTTAAAAGGAATAAAGAGATACGGAAATTTTTTTATGCCAATGTGCGAAGCTTTAACTTTGGTAGCGATTGATATATGCGGAAGAAGTCATTTAATTTTTGACGCCGATTTGATTAATCAAAAAATTGGAGATTTCGACACTGAATTAATTAAAGAATTTTTTACGGCGTTTACGAATTCCATGAATATAACGATGCATATAAAAACTTTTCATGGAGAAAATACGCATCATATTATAGAATCTATTTTTAAAGGTTTTGCTAAAGCTCTATCTCAAGCCGTAGAAATAGACGAAAAATACAAAGACGAAATTTTATCAACTAAAGGCATATTATAAAATGGTTGCGATAATAGATTATGAAGTTGGAAATTTATTTTCTTTAATGTCTTCTTTAAATTATGTCGGCATAGAAAATAAATTAACGGATAGAGAAAATATTATAAAAAAATCCGATGCTATAATTTTGCCAGGAGTCGGAGCGTTTAGAGATGCTATTGAAAAATTAGAAAAAAAGAACTGTGGAATTTTAAAAGAAACTTTAATCGAAGAGAGCAAAAAAGGAAAAATAATTTTAGGAATATGTTTAGGAATGCAAATGTTTTTTGATAAAAGTTTTGAGTATGGAGAATATAAAGGACTCGGTTTAATAGAAGGAGAAATTTGTCCTATAGAAAAAGATTTAAAAAATAAAGAATTAAAAGTTCCGCATATGGGTTGGAATAATTTAAATATAAAGAAAGAAGATAAAATTTTTAAATATATTAAGAATAACGAATTCGTTTATTTTGTTCATTCCTATTATGCAAAAAATTGTTCTAAAAGCATAATAGCAGGCAGCGAATACGATATTGAAATTCCCGCGGTTGTTAAAAAAAATAATATTTACGGAATACAATTTCATCCCGAAAAAAGCGGAAATACGGGACTTAATATTTTAAAAGGTTTTAAAGATTTGATTTATAATTAAGGAGAGATTATAAAATGAAAATATTTCCTGCAATAGATTTAAAAAACGGAGAAGTAGTTCGATTAGTCGAAGGAGATTATAATAATAAAAAAACCTATTTTACAAATCCTATGGAAGTATTAGATTTTTTTATTGAAAGCGGAGGCGAAAATTTGCATATTGTAGATTTGGACGGAGCGAGAGGAGGAAATACTTTTAATTTCAAGACGATAGAAAAAATAATTAAAAAATGCAATTTATTTACTCAAGTAGGAGGCGGAATAAGAAGCGAAGAGACGATAAAAAAATATTTGGATATCGGAGTTGGAAGAGTTATACTTGGAACTATTGCCGTTGAAAATTTAGATTTTTTGGAGAAAATGATAAATAAGTATAAAAAAAATATCGCCGTTTCGGTAGACGCTAGAGATAGAATGATTGCGATTAAAGGATGGAAAGAAATTAAAAAAGAAGATTCTATAGATTTTTGCAAAAAACTTGACGATATGGGAATTGAAACTATAATTTATACCGATATATCGAAAGACGGAAAACTCTCTGGAACTAATTTGAATATTTATAAAGAGCTTAAAAATAAAGTTTCTTGTAATATAATCTCTTCGGGCGGAATAACTTATGAAGAGGAAATTATAAAACTTAAAGAAATGAATATTGACGGAGCTATTATCGGAAAAGCAATATACGAAAAAAAAATTGACTTAAAAAAAATAATAAATATATCTAAATAATTTTTGGAATAAATAATGATAACTAAAAGAATTATACCATGCTTGGATGTTAAAGACGGAAGAGTTGTAAAAGGAGCAAATTTTGTCGGGCTTAAAGATGTGAACGACCCTGTTGAGCTTGCAAAATATTATAATAATTCTATGGCTGACGAACTTGTTTTTTACGATATAACGGCTTCTTATGAAAATAGAAATTTATTCGTAAGCGCGCTTGAAAAAGTTGCGAAAGAAATTTTTATTCCATTAACTGTTGGAGGCGGAATAAATACTATAGAAGATTTTGACAGAGTTTTGAAATCGGGAGCCGATAAAGTTAGCGTGAATTCTGGAGCGGTTAAAAATCCTAATTTGATAAGAAAAGCTGCGGAAAAATACGGAAATCAATGCGTTGTTCTTTCCGTTGATATAAAAAAAGTTAATAATAAATATTTAGTATTTGTTAAAGGCGGAAGAGAGAATACGAATATTGACGCTATAGAATGGGTTATTAATGGAGAGAAAAATGGAGCTGGCGAGCTTGTGATAAACAGCATCGACACGGACGGAATTAAAAACGGTTTCGATATAGATTTATTAAAAGAAATAGCGGGCAATGTTTCAATTCCAATAATAGCTTCGGGCGGAGCGGGAACAATGGAACATTTTAAAGAAGTTTTTGAAGTGAAAGGAGTTGACGCTGGGCTTGCCGCTTCGATATTTCATTTTAAAGAGATAGATATAAAAGATTTAAAAGAATATTTAAAAAATAATAATATAAAAGTGAGATTATAAATTATGCAAAATATTTTAAACATTGATAAATTAAAATTTGACGACAAAGGATTAATTCCCGCTATAATAATAGATTATTATACGAAAGAAGTTTTAACTTTAGCTTATATGAATAAAGAAAGTTTAGATATAAGTTTAAAAGAAGGCAAAACTTGTTTCTATAGCAGAAGCAGAAAAGAACTTTGGAGAAAAGGCGAGACTTCAAAAAATTATCAACATATTCAGAGTATTAAAAGCGATTGCGATAATGACGCTTTGGTTATAGAAGTTATTAAAGACGGTCCCGCATGCCATACTGGAGCCGAGTCATGTTTTATGAACGAAATTTACGAAAAAGAAAATTATAAAGATTTTTCAATATATAAATTATATGAACTTATAAGAGGACGAAAAATAAATATGACGGAAGGCTCTTACACGACTTACCTTTTTAATAGCGGAATCGATAAGATATTAAAAAAAATCGGAGAAGAATCTTCCGAAGTTATAATTGGCGCTAAAAACGGAAGCAAGGAAGAGATTATATACGAGCTTTCGGATTTGTTTTATCATAGTTTGGTTTTAATGGTTGAAAAAAATATAACTTTAAATGATATAAAAGACGAATTATCAAAACGCTCAATTATAGATAAAAAAGTAAAACAAGAGAGTATTAATAATAAATAGAGATTATGTTTTTGAAAATATGTTAATAGTTTAATTGAATAAAGTATGCAAATTTATATTCTTTAAAATTAATTTAAAGTTTTATAGTTTATTGGAAATATTTTTTATTGAAATTTTTTATTCTTTATAACGGGAATTCCACTTACTTAAACTTAGAAAAATAAATCTTCTTAATAAAGTTAATAAATTCAGAATTAAGGAAATATCATTCCATTTGCTTAATTTAATAAAATTTAAGATAAATAAACCATTCTGTTTTTTAGCGTCTGCCTACCTTCGTCAACGGCGGATTTTAGTCTAGCGTGCTTCTTTTTCTCTGTAGAAAAAAAGAATAAGAAATTTTGACTTTTTAATATAAAGAAATATTTTAGCATGTTTTGGTTTTTGTCCATTTTAAAGCATTTTCTCATAAATTTTTTACAATAAAGTATTGACAAATTTTTTTAAAATGTTATAATTTGCATACAATTAATAAATATCAAAAGGAGAGTTCTAAAATGAAAGAACAAACAAAAAAATTTTATCTATCAATTATTTTATCTTTAATCGCTTTATTTTTAATAAGTTGCGATAATAAGGATAAAACGGGAGCTGAAGAAGTTAAAAAAGAAGAAAGAACATTATCTTATTATGCGGGTAATTGGTATGGAAAACCAGATGGTACAACTGAAACGAATATACTTATAATAAATACTGACGGTTCTGTTACTTTAAAAGGCGCTACAGAAGACGCGATAATTCCTTCGTCTTCTGTAACAAGAGTTAGCGACACGATTTATACCGCTTCGCATATCATTTCTGGTGAAAGCGCAAAATCGACTTTTATTTTTAGTAGCGATACTCAAGGAAATTTTACACTGGTACAAGGAGAAGGGCAAGATTCTGTAGATATTACTAAAAAATAATTGAAATTAATAATAGATAAAATAATTAAAAGGCATCGTATTTTATTACGGTGTCTTTTTTTATTTTATATTGCTTTGCCTTCTTACGAAAGCTTGCAATAACTAATTTGATAGAAAAAAGAATAAGAATTTCTTCAAAATTACTAAATCAATATAATTTATAAATAAAAAAATAAAACTCTTTTTACAATTGCATAAAAAATATGTTAAGTATTTTTTTACTATACCGATATTATATTAAAAGCAGTAAATATTTATAAAGTTAACATAAGAATTGATATATTTATTTTCTGCTATATAATATTAGAATATTATATTTAAGAGAGGAAATAATATGGCAGACGAAGAAAATTTAGATTTAGAAGAAGGCGAAGAAGAGGAACAAGCCGAAGCCAAACCTAAGAAAAAATTTAGCATAAGTCCTATGATTATTAAAATACTTATGATTATTGCTGCTTTATTAGTTGTTATTTTAATTTCTGGACTTATAGCTTACTTTGTATCAAAAGGCGTGGGAAAAGCCTCTGGAGTTCAAGGCGGAATTTCGGACGATATGATAAAACAACCGCCTCCAACTTATTTCCCTATAACTCCAGATTTCAACGCTAATACGGCGGATATGGATGTTACAAGATATTTTAAAGTGAGCATAGTTTTAACTTATACGGCTAACGCTAAACAATTAGCTGTTGAGCTTCCTGAAAGAGTTTATATGATAAAAGACAGAATATACGCGCTCATTAGTTCTTATACTTACGACCAATTAAGAACTAACGAAGGAAGGGAGCAGTTAAAAGCGGATATTAAAAGAGAAATAAACAGTATGCTTAGAAACGGTCAAATAGACGATGTATTGTTTGTAGACCTCATATTAAGTTAATTTGAAAATAGGTTTAAGGAATATTTTATGACGGAAGTATTGTCTCAGAGCGAAATAGATGCTTTATTAAGCGCCATATCGTCAGGCAAAAGTTTGGATAATATCGATACCAAACGCGTTGAAGTAGAGCATAGAAAAATAAAAATTTACGACTTTAAGCGTCCTGATAAATTTTCAAAAGACCAAATTAGAACGCTTCAAATGATGCATGAGAATTTCGCCCGAGTTACCACTACTTCTTTATCGGCGCAATTAAGAACTTTAGTAGGAATCCATGTCGCAAGCGTTGACCAGCTTACCTACGAAGAGTTTATAAGAAGCGTAAGCAATCCTTCTACTTTGGCTATGGTTAGTATGGACCCTCTTAAAGGAAGTTCTATTTTAGAAATTGACCCTTCGATAACTTTTACTATTATAGACAGATTATTTGGAGGACCTGGAGAAAGTCCTAAAAATCTAAACAGAGAGTTAACCGATATTGAGCTTTCCGTTATGGAAGGAATCATAGTTAGAATATTAGGAAATTTAAGAGAAGCCTGGTCTCAAGTTATAGATTTAAGACCGCGTTTAGGCTCTATTGAAACGAATCCTCAATTCGCTCAAATGGTAAGCCCTAACGACATGGTTGTTTTAATTACTTTAGAGACGAAAGTTGCCGATGTTGAAGGTATGATGAATTTTTGTATTCCTTATATTACAATAGAACCTATACTTTCAAAATTATCGGCTCAATATTGGTATGCTTCGGTTAAAAGAGGAAGCACGATTGAAAACTTGAAAATTATTAAAGAGAAACTACAAAATATATTTGTTGAAACTTCGGCGGAACTTGGCTCTATGCAATTGCCACTTTCGGATATTCTCAATCTTCAAAAGGGAGATGTGGTTAAATTTACGGATACTAAAATCACCGACCCTGTTATATTTAAGGTTGGAACGAGAAAGAAATTTTTATGTCGCCCTGGTATTTCGGGCAGTAGAATGGCTGTTCAACTTACGGGAGTCATGGATAACGAGGCTGACATAACCGAAGAAGATTTATTAAAAGAGGAGGAATAATTTATGATAAGTGACGGCGCATTATCTCAAGATGAAATAGAAGCTTTGCTTAAAGGCTCTGACGAAGCATTTGGAGGAACTGAAACAGCATCCGATGGAAATGTGGATAAACAACTTTTTAACGAGGCGGCTAAAATTATAGCGGATAATCAGGCTTTTTCATTATCTTCTATTTCCACGAAAACCGTGACTATAACAAATATTGCAACTACTATAGGAAATACTACAAATTTACAGCAAATGTTATCGGGTAAAATGGTAGAGGCTAAAGTGTCTTATACGGGTTCGATTAGCGGAAACGCTTATTATTTCATGGGCGAAAAAGAATCTTTGGCTATATCTTCTTTTATGATGGGACAAAAAGAAGAAATTTTAAACGATATGGTTGCGCAGGCATTGAAAGAAGCCTTTTCTCAAATGATAGGCTCTTCAGATAGCGCTTTAACTTCAAGATTCGGAGGCAATTTTACCAATTCGCCTGTAGAAACTTCTATATTGGAAGATGCATCTACGATTAATATATCGGGCAGTTTGGCTATAGTTAATGGAACGGCTACAATAGAAGGAGAATTTGAAAACGCTCCTTATGTATTAGCTATGGAACTTCCTCTTTTGCAAGCTCTTATAGGAAATAGCAAATCTTCAAGCGGAAATTCTGCAAGCAATTCTAATAGCGGAGATTCTAATAATAATGAATTTGAACCTTCTAATCAATTAGGAGTTCAGCATGCAGAGTTTAATTCTCTAATGCCTGCAGCGGATATTCAAGGAACGGGAAATATCGGATTGCTCATGGATGTAACCATGAATATGACGGTTGAACTTGGAAGAGCGACTATGACTATTCGCGATATATTAGGACTTGGCGAAGGTTCGATTATAGAACTTCAAAAATTGGCTGGAGAACCCGTTGACTTATTAGTTAATGGAAAACTAATAGCTAAAGGCGAAGTTGTGGTTATAGATGAAAACTTTGGAGTTAGAGTTACCGATATTATCAATCCTATGGATAGATTAAGAAATAAAGCAAAATAATTTGTTTTATAATAAATTAAGAATTTAAGCGAGACTATTTTTACAGTCTCGCTTTTATTTTAAATTAATTTAATTTATTATATAAAAGTTTAATATAAATATTATTACTTTAAAATAACTCTATTTTAAGTTATAATTTCAAAGATTTTTTAATATATTTATATTTTGGGGCTTATAAATGAATAAAGAAAATGGAATATCAAAAATTTTAATCGAAGAAAAACAAATAAACGAAAAAGTTAAAGAATTGGCAAAAAGAATATCGGACGATTATAGAAAAAAAGAAAACACTCCTTGTTTAGTAGGTTTGCTTAAAGGCTCTTTTATTTTTATAGCCGATTTATCAAGATATATAGACATTCCAATAGAAATAGATTTTATGATAGTTTCAAGCTACGGAAATAATCAAATAGGTTCTGAAATAAAAATTTTGAAAGATATTGATGTTCAATTATCGGGTAGAGATGTTATCATTGTTGAAGATATTATTGACACAGGTTATACATTAGAAAAAATTTGCGAAGTTTTACAAACTAGAAATATCGCTTCTTTAAAAATATGCGCGTTATTAAATAAACCTTCAAGAAGAAAAGTAAATATAAATATAGATTATAACGGATTTAATATAGAAGACGAATTTGTAGTAGGATACGGAATAGATTACGCTCAAAAATATAGAAACCTCAATTATATTGGAGTAGTTGAATAATAAACGGAATAAATAAAATCTATGATTAAAAATATTATTATTATAGGCGCGGGCGATGCGGGAAAAATGCTTGCTAAAGAAATATTATATTCTAAAAAAAATAAAGATTATAATATTCTATGCTTTTTAGACGATGACGAAAATAAAAAAGAAATTTGTTCTATAAAAGTAAAAGGAAAAATAAAAGATATAGAAAAAATTGCAAAAGAATATAAATCTAAAAATATAAATATAGACGAAATAATAATTGCCATTCCGACTTTAGAACAAAAAGAACTTGAAAAAATATTAAATTCAATATCAAGCACGGGAATAAAACATAAAATAGTTCCTGGAATTTTTGAAATTATAAGAGGAAATTTTTCTTTAAAAGATATTAGAAGAATTGAACCATCGGATTTGCTCGGAAGAGAAGAAATTGGTTTTGACGAAAAAGAAATATACGATTATTATAAAAATAAAATTATATTAGTTACGGGCGGAGGCGGTTCTATAGGAAGCGAACTTGTCAGACAATTAATAACTCTGCCTATTAAAAAAGTATTGGCGTTAGATAATTCCGAAAGCGCAATTCATTCTTTGATAATGTCGATAAACTTGTCAGAAAATAAAGATAAATTTAAATATATAATTTCAAATGTTAGAGATTATATTAAAATCGATAAAATATTAAAAGAATATAAACCCGATATAATATTTCATGCGGCGGCTTATAAACAATTGCCATTTATGGAAGAATATCCTGAAGAAGCGATAAAAAATAATATACTCGCTACGGAAAATATAGCGACTTTATCTATTAAAAATAATATAAAAAATTTTGTATTCATATCAACCGATAAAGCAATTCGTCCAACTTCTTTAATGGGAGCGAGCAAAAGAATTTGTGAAAGAATGATAATGTCCTTTTCGCATGAACAAAATAATACAATATTCAAAATAACGAGATTCGGAAATGTATTGGGAAGTAGCGGAAGCGTTATTCCCGTTTTTGAAAGGCAAATAAAAGAAGGAAAAGCGATAACCGTGACGCATCCCGAAATGGTTAGATTTTTTATGTCAATTAGAGAAGCTGCAAGATTGGTTATAAAAGCATGCGCTTTAAATAATGGAACAATATTTACTTTAGATATGGGAAAGCCCGTTAAAATACTTGACTTGGCTAAAAATATGCTGAAAGTTTACGGATTAAACGAAAACGATATTCCTATAGTTTTTACGGGAATAAGAGAAGGCGAAAAATTGTTTGAAGAAATTTTAACTGACGATGAAACTTTGATTCCGTCTCAATATAAAAAATTATTTATAGCAAAAGATACTGTTAAATGTTTGACTCCCGAAGAAAGAAAAATTATGATAGAAGAATTTGATTTTGCTTCTTTGGATGCTGATAAAGAAAAGATAAAAGAACTTATGCGAAAGTATATGGAAGAATACAGCGGATAAATTTTTATATAATTACTTTTTGTTTATTCCTTGCTTTAGTATTTCTAATTTGATATATTCAAAACACTTTCTATTTAAAATTATTTATATAATTATATGTAAATTAGAGTTAAATTAACTTATATTTAATATAATTATCATATTTTATCAAAAAAATAAAAAATTTTAACAAAAAATAACAAAAAACTATTGACTTTATATTAAAAGTGTATATAATATATCATATAAATGTTAATAATTGTTAATATTTGGTAAAAATAAAGAGTTTAAAATTATGGAAAGTTTTGAGAGAGAAAGAACAATATTGGAATATCTAAAAACCAATAATAGCGAATCTATAGAAAATTTGGCAAAAATATGCAATTCTAGTTCAATGACAATTAGAAGAGATATAAAAAGACTCATAGAATTAAAAACTATAGAACAAAGACATGGTTTTGTTTCATTAAATAGAGATATATCTTTATTAGTTCCTTATGCATATAGAGAAACTTTGAATAAAGAAGTAAAGAAAATAATGGCATTAAAAGCGATTCAATTAATAGAAGATGGAGATGTAATTATTTTAGACGCTGGCACAAGTTGTATAGAAATAGCGTATATCTTAAATAGTAAGAAAAATTTAACCGTAATTACCAATGATTTAAATATAGCAAATATAGTTTCAAATTATGATATAGAAGTATATATAGCTGGCGGAAAAATAGAAAATAAAAATTACTGTTCTTCGTCTATTGACACTATTAAATATATTAAAAAATTTAGAGTTTCAAAAGCGTTTATAGGGACTTCAGGCATAACTTCTAATTTTTATTTTTGCGCTAATAGTTGCGATAAATCGGAAATAAAAAAGACTATGATTAATATATCAAATAAATGTATATTGATGGCTGATGATAGTAAATTTAATTCTCCTTCTATAATAAAAGTTAAATCTTTACAAGATTTTGACTATATTATAACAAACAAGATATTTTTTAATGATGAAATTAATCATATACAAAAAAATGGAGGAAAAATTTTAAATGTATAGATGTTTGATAATAGCCGATGACCTTACGGGAGCTAACGCTACGATTTCTTTATTAAAGAATTTAAAAATAACAACTTTATTAGATTTAAATGACAAGAATTTATACAAAAATTATGACGCTATAAGTTGTTCTACAGAAAGTAGGTCAATATCTGAATTCGATGCATACAATAAGGTATTTAATATTACTAAAAAATATATGCATGAGAATATAATCGTATATAATAAAAGAATAGATAGCACTATGCGTGGAAATGTTGGAATTGAAATTGACGCTATGCTCGATGCTTTGGATGACGATAGAATAGCTATTGTTAGTCCTGCATATCCTTCCGCTGGTAGAACGGTAGTGGGAGGATACTTATTAGTTAATGGAGTATTGGTAGAAGATACTGAAATGGCGGTAGATTCTAAAAATCCAATAAAAATTAGTAATGTTATTGATTTAATAAAAGCGCAGAGTAAAAGAAAAATAATTTCTATGTCTATAGATATTGTTAGAAAAAGCGTCAAAGTTATTGCGAATTTTATTAAAGATAAATATAAAGAAGGGTTTAGAATATTTGTATGCGATATGATAAATGAAAACCATATAAATAGTATATCTCAAGCCGTTTTAGAAAGTAAAATCAAATTTATAGTAGCCGACCCTTCACCATTAACTGCCAAAATTTCAGAACTATCTATTACCCCCCCCCCCACGCATAATGAGTCAAGAAAAATATTATGCGCTATAGGTTCGATATCTCATACTACCGCGTTGCAAGTAAAAACTATACATCAATATAGAAAGATAGGATTAATAAGATTTAGACCCGAAAATTTAATAGATTCATCTTTATATGATAATGAAATTAATAATATAGTTAATGAAGTAATAGATAAATTTAAATCTTTTGATATTTGCATTTTAGTATCTGAAAATCTTTATAGAGATAAGCCATTAGATTTTGATGAAATAGCATTAATAAGCAAAATCGATATAGAATATCTATCCAATTTAATAAACGAAAGATTAGCCATATCTATTGGAAAAATTTTAGAAAAAGTAAGAGTAGATGCTCTATACACGAGCGGAGGTGATACTACAATTAAAATATGTTCTCAACTAAATTCTTGTAATTTGGATATTCAATATTCTATATTTCCTTTGGTTGTTTACGCTAAATTAAGCGGCGGAAAATATCAAGGGCTAGATTTAATTACTAAAGGAGGAGGTGTTGGCGATGCGGAAAGTTTAATAAAGTGCGTAGATTTTTTAATCCATAAGTAAATTTTAAAAAAAGGAGAATAATAAATGACAAAAAGAGAAAGGATAGCTATTACCGTTGGAGACCCATCTGGAATAGGACCTGAAATAGTCGTAAAATCATTGTTAAGAAATGATATTTACGAAAACGCTATACCCGTTGTTTATTCCCATAAAAAAGCTTTAGAGAGAGTATTACAACCAAATATTTTATTAAAAAAGATAAATACTCCTTTAGAAGCCGAAGGTATAAATAATGTTATAGAATATATAGAACCTGAAAAGGAATTAAATGATTTTGAATTTGGAAAAATTCAATCGGATTGCGGAGAAGCATCTTATAATTATATTTCTATGGCAATAGATGACGCTTTAAAAGGAAATGTATGGTCTGTGACTACAGGACCTATTAATAAAGAATCTATAAAAGCTGCAAAAATTAATTTTATAGGACATACTGAGATTTTCGGAGAAAAAACAAACTCTATTGACCCATTAACTATGTTTGAGGTTAGAGGATTGAGAGTATTTTTCTTAACTAGACATATGTCTTTAAAAAAGGCTTGCGAATCTATAACTAAAGAAAGAATAATAGATTATATAAAAAGATGCACTGAAGCGTTAAAAAAAATAGATTCTTCGGATAATGTTATGGCTGTAGCTGCTCTAAATCCGCATGGAGGCGAGCATGGATTATTTGGAGATGAAGAAGAAAAATATATAAAGCCTGCTATAGAAGAAGCGCTGAAAATGGGATATAATGTTGCAGGTCCTATAGGCGCAGATTCTGTTTTTCATCAAGCTTTAATAGGTAAATATGGCTCTGTGTTATCTTTATATCATGACCAGGGGCATATTGCCACAAAAACATTAGACTTCCATAAAGTTGTATCTTTAACATTAGGATTACCTTTTTTAAGAACTTCAGTCGACCATGGAACAGCTTTTGACATAGCGGGTAAAAATGAAGCTGGTTCTGTCAGTATGGAAGAGGCTATTTTAATAGCTATAAAATACGCTAAAAATTTTATAAAAAAATAAATAATAAAAAAAGGAGATTTATATGTCAGACTTGCGTTTTATAATTGGGCTTATTATAGGAGTTATATTGTTGATAACTATGGTTGCGAAAACAAAAATACATGCTTTTCCTGCCCTAATATTATCGGCAATTATTACGGGATTAATAGGCGGTATGGATACTACGGCTATAGTAAAGGCTATAACTGGAGGTTTTGGCAATACCTTATCAAGCATAGGTATTATAATAGGTTTCGGAGTTATGATGGGACAGATATTTGAATTATCTGGGGCTGCGGAAACTATGGCGTTAACTTTTATAAAAATATTTGGTAAGAAGCGAGAGCATATAGCGTTGGCTATTACTGGATGGGTTGTTTCAATACCGATTTTTTGCGATAGCGGTTTTATATTACTATCTCCAATAGCAAAAGCAATATCAAAGAAAACTTCTAAAAGTATTTTTGTATTAGGTTATTCATTAGCTGTAGGACTTCTTATAAGCCATCATATGATTTTACCTACTCCAGGTCCTCTTGCTGCAACGGTAAATTACGGCGCTGATTTAGGGCAATCAATATTAATGGGAATTATATTTTGCATACCTATGCTTATAGGAACATTAATATATACTAATTATGTAGGTTCTAAAATTTATCAAATTCCAAGCGATGATGGAGGTTGGATTAGAGAAGAAAAACCTAATAAAAAAACGGAAGAAGATTTTGAATTAAAACCTTCAAGAGATGATTTACCAAACGCTTTTTTATCATTTTTGCCTATTTTGTTACCAATAATTTTAATATTATTAGGAACTGTATTAGGAAATATATTTAAAAGCGCCGAAAGTAATACCCTAATATCGGCAATTAATTTTGTGGGAAATCCTGTTATAGCCGTAGGTATAGGTTTACTTATTTCTATATTTACTTTAACAAATAAAATGAGTCGAAATGAAACTCTAAAAGTTATGGAATTAGGAATTACTGGTTGCGGTGTAATTCTTTTAGTTACTGGAGCTGGCGGTTCTTTTGGACAAATCTTAAAAGATTCGGGAGTTGCAAATTCTATAGCCGAATTTATAGCTTCTACAAAAATACCCGCTATTCTTATTCCTTTTGTTATAGCCACCGTAGTAAGATTTATCGTAGGCTCTGGAACGGTAGCAATTGTTACATCAAGTTCTATATGCGCTCCGCTTCTAAATCAACTTGGCATAAATCCGACTTTAGGAACTATGGCATCTTGTTCTGGGGCTATGTTTTTTAGCTATTTCAATGATTCTTATTTTTGGGTTATAAATAGAACATTAGGCGTTGAGGATATCAAAGAACAGATAAGGCATTGGTCAATTAATACAACTATTGGTTGGGCGATAGGTTTAATTACATTGCTAATATTTGATATATTTATTTAATAAAAGGGCTTAAATTTTATGACGAGTTAGAAAAAAATCTGACTCGTCTTTTTTAATAGCGATTAATTCTATATAAAAATAATTAAACTTTCATACTCTTAAATATTAAGAATTTTGAAAAATTAATTTGATAATTTATTTTTTAAAATATATAATCAATAACATTATGAAAAAAAATATTTTTACTAAAAAATCAAATATTGAAAATATAGAAGAAATTGCATCTTTTTTATGCGACATTTTAAAAAACGGCGATTTGATAATAATGAAAGGAAATTTAGGATTTGGGAAAACTACTTTTGTAAGAATATTTGCAAAATTACTTAAAAGCGATGATATTGTAAGCAGTCCTTCTTTTACTTTAATAAACGAATATGATATAATTCTTAAAAACGAAGAAACTATATTAAGACATGTCGACCTTTATAGACTTTCTTCTGAAGACGAACTTAATAATATAGGATTTAAAGATAAAATTAAAGAAAGAGGAATTACAATGATTGAATGGGGTGATAAATTTGAAAGTTATTTTGATAAACCGTATTACGAACTTGAAATTGAAATGCTTGAAAATGAAGAAAAGAGCCGATTATATAGGATAAATTTAATTCAATGAAAAAATTAAAAAAAATTATTTTTGTAAAAATTTTATTATTATTTTTATTAACTTTATTTAATTCCTGCTCAAATAATAATATTGAAAAAGAAACTATAATATTGGTAAAAACAAAAATTTCTTCTTTAGATATAACTATAGGAGACAATATAATTTACGAAGTTAAAATTATTTCAAAAAAAGAAATTGATTATAAATTTGAAGATATTTCATTTGACGAAAGAGCGAGTCAAACGAGAATAATCGAAGTTGAAAATGAAACAAAAAATATTGGAAATTATAAAGAAAGAATTATAAAATATAGAATCGGTTTTTACGATATCGGGCGATTTGTTATTTTTCCTTTTAAGATTTCTTACGAATATAATAATCAATACAAAGAATTAAACGGAGACGATATTAATATTTTAGTTAATTCTTTTTCTGACGGCGAGATTTTGCCTCCTTTAAAATCTACTCTTTCTATTCCTATGACAAAATATTTTTGGATAATTATTTTAATGTCTGCAATTGTTTTATCTGCGATTATAATTTTAATATTATTTATAATTAAATATTTAAAGAAAAAATTTAAAGAGAAAACTATTATAAAAGAAGACGAAGAGGCTTTAAACGATTTAAAAAATATAGATTATAAAATTTACTTTAACGAAAATAAATTTGCAGAATATTATTTTGAATTAACTTTTATATTTAAAAGATATTTAACAAAAAGATTTTTATTTAATATAGAAGATATGACAACGAGCGAAATTAATCAATTATTTGATAAGAAAGAATTTAAAAAAAGTGATTATATAATAAATATGCTTAAAAACTCCGACTATGTTAAATTTGCAAAACAAATTCCTAAAATTGAAACTATGCAAAAAGATTATGATTTTTGTAAAGATTATATAATTGAAAACGGTAATTTATATAACGCTTTAAAAATTGAAGAAAAAGAAAAGAAAATTCGGTTAAAGAAATTAAAGAGATTAAAAAGAAAGAAAAAAGATATTATAGGAATTATTAAAAATTAAAATGAACGAATACGATTTAAAAGACACTATAGTCGCTCTTTCAACTCCATTCTCAAAAAGCGCATTGGCTGTAGTTAGAATGTCGGGCGGTAAATCTTTAGAAATTGCTTCAAAAATTTGTTTTTATGCAAATAATGAAAATAATAATATAAAAAATTTTGAGCATAGAAAAAGTTATTACGCGTTAATAAAAGACGAAAATAATAATCCTATAGACGAGTTAATTTTACTTACAACATTATCTCCGAATACTTTTACTACCGAAGATACGATTGAATTTATTTGTCATGGAAGTATTGTAGTTATAGAATCTTTGATTAATTTGATAGTAAGAAACGGAGCGCGAGCTGCAAATAAAGGAGAGTTTACTTATAGAGCTTACATAAATGGAAGAATTGGAATAAGCGAAGCCGAAGCCGTGCATGATTTGATAGATTCAAATAATAAACTTATGGCTGAAGCGAGCGTTTATAAAATGAGAGGAAGATTAACAAGAGAGATAGACAAATTAAGAGAAAATATAAAAAACTCTCTTATGTTAGTTTATGGCGAGATTGATTTTCCCGAAGACGAAACAGAGGATTTTTGTTACGATAAACTTATTGACAATTTTTATAATATAAAAAAAGATATAGAAAATATTTTAAGTAATTCAAAAAAAGTAGAAAATCTCATAAACGGAATAAAAGTAGCGATTTTGGGAAAAGTAAACGCGGGCAAAAGTAGTATTTTTAATATGATTTTAGGGAAAGACAGAGCTATAGTTTCTTCCGTTGCGGGAACTACGAGAGATTTTTTGAGCGAAAATATTTATATAGAAAATATTCCTTTTTATTTAATGGATACGGCGGGATTTCACAAAGAAACAAATAACGATATTGAAATTGAAGGAATAGAGAGAGCGAAAAAATGCGCTTACGAATCAAATATAATAATCGCGGTTTTTGACGGAAGCGATAAAGCGAGCGAAGACGATATTAATTTAATTAAATTTTTAGAAACATTAAAAGATAAAGAAATAATTTATTTGATTAATAAAAGCGATATAAAAAATAATTTTGATTATAGTTTTAAAAATTCTATTGTCAATATAAGCTCTAAAACCGAAGAAGGAAAAGAAGAATTATTTTTTGCCTTGAAAAATTATATTAAAGATAGCGATATTCAAATATTCAATAAAGAAAGTTATGTTAATAATAGAGAGAGAGGATATTTGGAAAACGGAATTAAACAAATTGATATATGCATTGAAAAAGCGAAGCAAAATTATTCTTTAGACGAAGTAGCCGAAGAGATGAATATTTTAAACAATATTTTAGGAAATGTAAGCGGAAAGATAGACGCCGAAGAAGTTATAAATGAAATATTTGAAAATTTTTGTATCGGGAAATAATTCTTAATAATAAAAATTTAGAAATTTAATTTATTTATAAATTCAATAAACTCTTTGCTAATTCAGAATCTATGATTATAGTATTTAAATATTTTCCAATTAAAGCCGAGTAAACCGCTTTTGATTTTACCAATCCCGAAGCTACTCCGACTACATTTTTTATCTTTTTCAAATCGGATAATTTTGCTCCTATTACTCTGTTATTAATATCTATATCTAATTCTTTTCCGTTTATATCGTAATAATGAGCGCAAATATCTCCAATCGCTCCTTCATTTTTTATTTTATTTAATTCCTCTTCGCTTATATATCCCGTTTTATACAAACTGTTATTTTTTAATTCTACGCATCCTATTCCCACAAATGCAATATCTAAATTCGATATTTTTTTAAGAATATTTTTTATCGTATTATCGTTCATTAAAGATTTTGCAATTTCTTTATTTCCAACTACCAAAGGAGCATGAATCATCAAACATTGAGAATTTAATTTTTTAGATAAATATTGAGCGAGCAAAGGTCCGTCATAATTTTTATTTTCGTATCCTGTCGCTCCTATCATTTGTATAATATTTACTACAGAAGAGTTTTTAGTATTTAATTGTTCTATCATAGAAGATAAAGACTGTCCCCATGATATTCCAACATTTTTAACTTTATCTATTATATTTGAAAAATAATTTGCAGCGGCTATTCCAATTTCGGTAATAACTTCTTCTTCAGAATTATTCAAACATTCTATAACGATAGCTTCGTTTATATTAAATTTATTCATTATTTGTTTTTCTAATTCTTTATCTCTCCAAGGATATTTAATTTTAAAATCTACCAATGATAAATCTTTAGCTTCGGATATTAATTTTGAAATTGTAGGACGAGCTATGGACATTAATTTAGAAATTTCTTCCTGATTCTTATTTTTTTTATAGTAAAGGAAAGCTATTTTTGCTATTTGGGCTATTTTTTTATTATCGTAATGCATTATGTTCAATATTATAGCATTGTTTAAATAAAAATCAATAATAGATATATATAAAATTATATTACAAAAATTAATTAAATTTTATTACAAAAATACTTGACAAATGTAATTATTTAGTATATACTATATAGTATAAGAGTTAACTCTTTTAATAAATTACTTTTAAGGAGAATTAAAATGTTTAATAATTATAGTTTCGGTAAGAAAAACCGTTTGTCAAAAATCGTTATGGAAGACGGAAAAGCTTTAATGCTTGCCATAGACCATGGATATTTTATGGGCGCTGCGCATGGCATGGAAATGCCTAAAGTTCAAGTGGAAAAATTGATTCCGCATATAGACTCTTTAATGTTAAGTCCAGGAATATTGACGAGCCAAATCGATTCTGATTTTAAGAAAGGAATAGTTTTGAGAGCGAGCGGAGGAAATACAATATTGGAAAGCGATATTGATAACGAAGGTTTAATTTTATCGGCTAAAAATGCAATAAAATTAAACGCATCGGCTATAGCGGTTTCAATGTTTGTTGGAGCGGAACATTCGCATCAAACCATACTTAATTTAACCGATGCAATTAATGACGCTATGGAATATGATTTACCCGTTTTGGGAGTTACGGCTGTAGGAAAAGCGTTGAAAGACAAAAAAGAAAAAAGATATTTAACGCATGCATCGAGATTAGCAGCCGAGCTTGGAGCGGATATTGTCAAAACCTATTATTGCGAAGGATTTGAGGAAGTGGTTAAAAAGACAACCGTTCCTATAATAGTAGCTGGCGGACCTAAATTAGATAGTTATAAAGATGTATTAGAATTATGTTATAACTCAATACAATGCGGAGCGATAGGAGTGGATATGGGTAGAAATATATGGCAGTCCGATTATCCAGAAGCGATAACAGCTGGAGTTGCGCATATTATACATAAAAATTCATCGGTAAAAGAGGCTTTGCAATTAGTTGAATCTATGTGTAACGATAAAACTAAAAGAAAAGAATATTTTGAAGTAACCGAAGAAGATATAGAAAATTCAAAGGTTCATTAAAATTATAGGATGATTATGGAAAACTTGTTGGAACTAAATAATATTTGGAAAGTTTTTGACGGAGTTCCCGTTCTTAAGGGTTTGGATATTTCTTTGGCAAAAGGAGAAGTTCATGCCATACTCGGAGGAAACGGTTCGGGAAAATCTACACTAATGAAGATTATATCGGGAACTTATCAATCAAGCAATGGGACGATAAAATATCTTGGCAAAGAAGTTAATTTTACAAGACCTTATCAAGCTCATAGAGAAGGTATTTATTTAGTTCCGCAAGAACCTAAAATATTTCCTTATCTTTCTATTTTGGAAAATATAACGATAGGGCTTTCAAAAGTAAACGGAGAGACTATAGAAAAAGTAAAGAGCATAGCCGAAAAAATTGGTTTTAAAGTTTCGTTAAGAGACGATGCGGGAAAATTAACTATAGCTAATCAGCAGCTGGTTGAAATAATAAGAGGATTAATCAGAGACGCTAAAGTTTTAATTTTAGACGAGCCTACAAGCACTTTAACTGTTAAAGAGGTTAAATCTCTTTTCGATATAGTTCGCCCTTTATTAAAAAACGATATAGGAGTATTTTTTATATCGCATAGAATAAACGAAATATTTGATTTTTCAGAGAGAATAAGCGTTTTAAGAGATGGTAATATAGTATTATCTGGGAATACTTCCGATTTTGAGCCTATAGATTTAATAAAAGCTATGATTGGAAATTCGGATTATAATGTTTCGCAAAACTGCAATACAAAATACGATATAGGCAAAGTTATTCTTTCCGTTCATAATTTATCTTCCGAAGTTTTTAAAGACATATCTTTTGATGTGAGAGAATCCGAAACATTAGGAATAGCGGGAATAGTAGGAGCGGGCAGAACGGAATTAGCTTCCGCAATAGTCGGTTTAGAGCCTTATCATAGCGGCGAAGTGATAATGGACGGTAAAAAATTAATTCCTTTCGATGCTAAATCCGCAAGAGAAGCGAAAATTTCTTATATACCCGAAGACAGACATAAATACGGCATATTTTTAGATATTCCTTTTTATGAAACTATATCTTCGGAGATTCTAAAAAAGATTTCAAAAGTATTCTTAAATAAAAAGCAAGAAAAAGAAATTTCTAAAAAATATGTGGACGAATTAAAAATAAAAGTATTAAACGATGAGCAATATTCAAGAATGCTTTCTGGAGGAAATCAGCAGAAAGTGGTTATTTCAAAAATATTAACTACAGAGCCTAAAGTCGTTATTTTAGACGAACCTACGAGAGGAGTTGATGCTAAAGCGAGAGAGGATGTTTTTCAAATAGTGAGAAACTTAAAGAAAAAAGGAGTCGCCGTTATTTTAATATCAAGCGATTTGGAAGAAGTTATTAATAATAGCGACAGAATTATAGTAATACATTCTGGAGAAATAAATTTAGAATTGGATAAAAAAGATTTTTCTATGGAAATTATTACTCAAGCTTCTTTTGGAGTTATATAATGCGTTATTTAAAAAATAAATTAAGAGAATTATTCGTAAAAAGAGAAACTTTAGTATTTATAATTTTAACTCTTATAATTTTATTATGCGGAGCTTTTAATAGAGATTTTATAAGAATAAATAATTTGCTTGGAATATTAGTTTCAAGTTTAATTCTTATAATGCTTTCTGTAGGCGAAACTTTTGTAATAATTACTAAAGGAATCGATGTTTCCGTAGGAGCTATAATGGGATTATCTGCAGTTTGTATGGGAATGGTTGCAAATATAAACTCTGAAATTTCTTATTTTGTAGCCATATTAGTCGGATTATCCGCGGGAGCTATAAACGGATTTGGAATATCGATAATAGGAATTCCGCCAATAATAATGACTTTAGGAACTATGGGACTTTACAGAGGATTAATGCCAATAATCACTGGTGGAAGTTGGGTAGATTCCGTTCCGCAATCAATAAAAATTATAGCTCAAATTAAAGTATTTAATATCAATTTATTTATTATAATAGTATTTTTCATTATATTAATTTCAATGCTTATATTAAGATTTTTTTCTATAACAAAATCTTTTTATGCGGTTGGCGGAAACGAAGAAGGAGCTTTTAATTTAGGAATAAGCGTTAGAGCCACTAAATTTTTTGCGTATTTAATATCTGGTTTCTTTGCTTCAATAGCGGCAATTATATTCGTTTCTCAATTAAGTTTTATTCCAATGAACGCTGGAAACGGCGAAGAGATGCGAGCGATTGCTTCAAGCGTTTTGGGCGGAGTTAGTTTATCTGGAGGCGTAGGAACTCCAATTTCTTCTACTATCGGAGCGATATTTTTAACCACAATAAACAGCGTTCTTATTTTCTTAAAAGTGCCTTCATATTGGAATGACGCAATAGCGGGAGCGATACTTATAGCGATAGTTTTATCTGATTATAGAGTTAGAAAATATTTGGAAGATATGAGAAAGAGAGCGAGATTCTCTTCGGTTAGAATAAAAAGCAAAATAGAAAAAATTTCAAGGAGCGCAAAATAATGAAGAATACGATTATAAAATATTTTAAAAATTGGGGGGTTATTTTATTTATTCTACTTATTTTAGAAATATTTATAATAGGATTGGTTAATCCAAATTTTCTTAATATAAGCAATCTTTTATATTCGTCTAACGATTTTATGCATATAGTAATAGTTTCAATACCTTTTACTTTAATTTTAGTCACTGGCGGAATTGATATATCTATTACTTCCGTTATGGGTTTAACTTCTATAGTTTTCGGTATGCTTCATACTTTTTTGAATATGCCGTTTTTTCTTGCAATTATTTTAGCTTTGTTATGCGCTTCTTTATGCGGACTTATTAACGGTTTTTTAGTTTCAAATACGGATATTAATCCTCTGGTTATAACTTTAGGAACTATGTTTCTTTATAAAGGAATAGCCATAGGAATCGCTGGCTCTTCTGGAGCCGCTGGTTATAATGGAATAACAGGTTTTTCAGATTCTTTTTTAACTTTAGCTTATGGAAGTTTAGGAAAAATTCCTTATCCGTTAATTTTTATAATTTTTCTTGCAATAATATTTGCGATTATTTTGCATAAAACGAGATTGGGAAGACAATATTATTTAGTCGGAGTTAATAAAGATGTCGCTTCGTATAGCGGAATAGCTGTTAAATTTACAATAACTACGGCTTATATATTTACAAGTTTATGTTCGGGCGTTTCTGGAATAATATTAACTTCTTATTTTACTTCTGCAAGAAGCGATTTGGGTTCTGACGCTTTACTTCCAACTTTAACTTCTGTAGTATTGGGAGGAGCGAGCATAAATGGAGGAAGCGGTTTTATAGTTAATACGGTTATAGCATGCTTTTTTATAGGATACTTAAAACAAGGACTTATGAGCATTGGTATAAGCAGCGATGTATCTCAAATAATAGTAGGAATACTATTAATATTAACGGTTACATCAAAAATAATTATATCAAAGATAAGATTAATTATGTTAAATAACAAAATTTTAAATAAAGTTATTTAAAAAAATTTTTATTTTTAAGGAGGATACGATATGTATCATTCAAACAAACTTTTTACAATTTTATCGAGGGTTTTTATTTTAATATTAACTCTCACGGCGATTTTTTCTTGTTCGGGTTCTAAAAAAGAATCTGCAAAGGGAGAAAATATCAAAATCGCTTTTATCCCTAAAATAACGGGAAACGGCTTTTTTGAGTCGGGCGGACGAGGCGCGCTTGAAATGGGAGAACAATTAGGAATAACCGTTAAATATGACGGACCTAACGAAGCTAATGTTTCAAAGCAAATAGAGTATATAAATAATTTTGCAAATCAAAATTATAACGCTATAGTAGTTTCGTCATTATCGCCTACAGCTTTGAATCAGGCTTTAGACAGAGCGAGAGCCAAAGGAATTCATATACTTACTTGGGATAGCGATGTCGACCCTGCATACCGTTCTTTTTATATTAATCAAGGAACTCCAAAACTTCTTGGCGAATTATTGGTAAAAATGGTTTCAGACCAAATGCCAGACGGAAAAACTGCAAAAAAGAAAGTCGCATTTTTCTATTCAAGCCCCGAAGTGACAGACCAAAATGCATGGACGGAAGAGGCGAAAGCTTTGATAAAGAGAGAATATCCTAATTGGGAAATAGTTACCACTCAATACGGATATCAAGACCCTCAAAGAAGTTTACAAACGGCTACGGATATTTTAAACACATATAAGGATATAAACGCTATTCTTTGTCCAGACTCAACCGCATTGCCTGCAGCCGCTCAAGCCGCCGAGAATTTAGGAGTTGGCGGAAAAGTAATTATAGTCGGATTTTCTACTCCTAACGCTATGAAACAATATGTTGAAAGCGGAACTATAAAACAATTCGGATTATGGGATGTTGTAGTTCAAGGAAAATTATCGGTTTATATTGCTTATCAATTGGCTTTAGGAAAAACTTTCAATGTAGGAGATAAAATTGAAGTTCCTGGAATAGGCTCGGTAGAAGTAGCCGCTAATAAAGAGCAAGGATACGATTATGAAGCCGACAATAACGGTTTAATAATATTGCCTGAAAGAGTCGTATTCACAAAAGATAATATTAATAATTATGATTTTTAATATTTAATTAATATTTTAGCGCCGTTTAATATTTTAAATGGCGCTCTAAAAAATAGGAGGAATAAAAATGAAATATATTTTATCATTGGATGCGGGAACGGGAAGCGTTAGAGCTATTATTTTTGATAAATCTGGAAATCAAATAATAGAATCTCAAAGAGAATATATTCATAAAGTTAATCCAAAATATCAAGGAAGTATAGATTTTGATATAGAAAATAATTGGAAACTTATTTGTAAATGCATTAAAGATGTTTTAAAACAAATTTCTCCTAACGATATATTGGCAATTTCAACGACAAGTATGAGAGAAGCTTTTGTATTATACGATGAAAATAAAAAACCTATTTGGGCTTGCTCAAATGTAGACGCGAGAGCTTATCAAGAAACTATAGATTTGAGAAAAAATAAAGAATTAGAAAAAGATATTTATTATATTAGCGGACAAACATTTTCTTTAGGAGCGATTCCAAGATTATTATGGATAAAAAATAACGATAAAGATATTTATAATAAAGCATGTTATTTAAATATGTTAAGCGATTGGATAGCCGTTGAACTTGGAGCGGATATATTTATAGACCCAAGCAACGGTTCTACATTAGGACTTTTTAATTTAAAAACTAGAAATTTTGATAAAAAAATATTTGAAATGTCCGATTTGGATTTTAAATTTGCAAACGCTAAAGTTTTGGAATCGGGAACGATTATAGGAGAGGTTAATAATAAAGCGAGCAAAGAAACGGGACTTAAAGAAGGAACAAAAATAGTTATGGGCGGAGGTGACGCTCAATTGGGAACTATAGGAGTCGGCGCGGTTAATGAAAAAGATACCGTTATATTGGGCGGAACTTTCTGGCAGCAGGAAGTTAATATGAAGAGTCCGATTATTGATAAAGACGCTAGAATAAGAATAAATTGTTCTTCTATAAGCGATTTATGGCAGGCTGAAGGAATAGCTTTTTATCCTGGTTTGGTTGCGAGATGGTTTAGAGACGCTTTCTGCGAAGACTTAAAAGAGATAGCAAAAAAGAATAATACTAACGCTTATAAATTATTGTCGGATAAATCTAAAGATATTCCCGCGGGCTGTTATGAGATTATACCGATATTTTCCGATAAAATGAATTATATTTCTTGGAAACATGCCGCTCCTTCTTTTATTAATATGACTATAGACCCTAATAAAACTAATAGATATTCTTTATTTAAATCAATAATGGAAAATGCGGCTATTGTTAGTTATAATAATATAAAGACTATAGAAAATTTTTCAAATATAAATATAGATTATTTAACTTTTGCAGGCGGAGCTGCGAACGATTCGGTTTGGTGTCAAATACTTGCCGATGTATTGCAACTTGAAGTTAGAACTACTAAAGTAAAAGAAGCTACGGCATTAGGAGCTGCAATTTGCGCTTGTGTAGGAATAAATTTATACAAAGATTTTTATGAAGCGGCGGATATTTGCGTCAAAAAAGATATCGTATATTATCCCGATAAAAATAATCAAAAAGTTTACGCTAATCTTATAAACAAATTTAACGATGTTTATAAAATTCAATTAGAATTGGCGGATAAAAATTTAACTACGCATATGTGGAAAGCGGTAGGAGAATGAAAAATAAAGAATAATAAAAACAATAAAAAAAATAATTAAAAAAGAGGTAAACAAAAATGAAAAAATTAAACGAATCAGAAATAGAATATAGGAATAATAATATATCTGGTCCTAAATATCTATTAAGAGGTCCTTATTGCGATGTCGGTTTGGTGATAATACAGCCAGGCGAAGATTTCAATACTCATTATCATCAGAATACGGAAGAAGATTTTTATACTTTGGAAGGAAAGGTTGATATTTATGTTGACGGAGAAAAAATCGTAATTTCCGAAGGCGATATTATACAATTGCCTCCGCCGACTAAACATTATATAAAAAATAATTACGATAAGCCTTGGAAAGCTTTATTTGTAAAAGCGCCTTTTCATGAAAAGGATAAAGTTAATGTTGATTGGCTTCCAGAAGAAGACAAATAAAGACAATAAATAATTTAAAAAATTAGGAGAATTTTAATTATGAAAGCTTTAATATTAAGCGAAAATTTTTTTGAGGATTCTGAATTATTTTATCCTTATTTTAGATTAATAGAAGAAGGTTATAAAGTTGATATAGCGGCTTTGAAAAAAGGAATTATATCGGGCGAATATTTCTTTAAGGTAAAAGCAAATTTGAGTTTTGACGATGTTAATCCAAAAGATTATAAACTGCTTATTATACCTGGAGGAAGAGCGCCAGAATCTATAAGAGGAAATAAAAGCGTAAAGAAAATAATAAAATATTTTGTAGATAATTCTCTTCCAATAGGGGCGATATGTCATGGACAGCAAACCTTAATATCCGCTAATGTTTTGGAAAATAAAGACGCTACTTGTTATAGCGGAATTATTGACGATTTGATTAACGCTAAAGCAAATTACAAAGATGAAAAAGTTGTGGTATGCGAAAATATAATAACTTCAAGATGTCCTGACGATTTGCCTTATTTTATGAGAGAGATAATGAAAAAGATATTTTAAAAAATTAATTTATTATTAATAAAGCGGAAAGATAGACGCAGAAGAAGTTATAAATAAAATATTTGAAAATTTTTGTATTGGAAAATAATTTTAAATATTTTATTAAAAATATATACTCTAATTATTTTTTATTCTTCTTCAAATTATTTATAGCAAGAATTAAAATATGAGCAACCGACATATCAATCTCTGGGATTCTTAAAGCCTGCGATATATTATAAGGTTTAAATTGTTTTAATTTATTTATTTGGTATATCTTCACGCTTTGTAAAGTTGAATAATCAAAATCTTTAGGAATAATCATATTCTCGTATTTTTCAATATCTTTAATTTCATTTAAGTATCTTGAAATATAGCCTTCATATTTTATAGAAGTTTCCGCATTTTCCAAAACATTTTTATTATAATCTTTATCAATGAATTTCAAAACGGTATTTATATTGCATTCGGGACGCTTTATTATTGACGCTAATGTCATCGTTCTAAATTCTTTAGCTTCTTTAATAAATCCCAATTCTTCAGTTTCTTTTTGTGTGAGTGTTCTTTTATTTAGAAAGTCGACTAATATTTGAGTTTTTAATTTTTTATCTTTAACTCTTTCCAATCTCTCTTTGCTTGCCAAACCTATATTATAAGATAGTTCTGTAAGTCTTTCGTCAGCGTTATCTTGTCTTAAAAGCATTCTATGTTCCGCTTGAGATGTAAACATTCTATGAGGCTCTTTTGTTCCTCTTGTCGTTAAATCGTCTATTAAAACTCCTATATATCCATTGCTTCTCTTTAATATAAAAGGCTCTCGTTTTTGAATTTTTAAAGAAGCGTTTATTCCAGCAATCAAACCTTGACAAGCCGCCTCTTCGTATCCGCTCGTTCCGTTTATCTGTCCCGCTAAAAATAATCCTTCTATTTTTTTAGTTTCTAAAGTTGGTTTTAATTCAATCGGATTAATATAATCGTATTCAATCGCATAAGCTGGCTTTAATATTCTTACATTTTCAAGACCTTTTAAACTTCTTATCATTTTAATTTGAACTTCTTCGGGCAAACTTGAAGAAAAACCGTTAATATAAACTTCTTTAGTTCTATGGCTTTCTCTCTCTAAAAATAATTGATGCCTTTCTTTATCTGCAAATCTCACAACTTTATCTTCTATGCTTGGGCAGTATCTAGGACCTATTCCTTTAATTACTCCGCTATACATTGGCGACAAATGAATATTATCCGTAATAAGTTTATGTATATTTTTATTTGTATAAGTTATATAACAGGGAGTTTGATTAATTTCAATATTATCGTTTAAGAAAGAAAAAGGAACAATTTCATTATCTCCAAATTGAATCTCTAAAATATCCAAATCTATAGAATCAAAATCTACTCTCGCTGGAGTTCCCGTTTTTAATCTGCCAACTTCAAAACCTAAATCTCTTAAATTATCCGACAAACCTATAGCTGGAAGCTCGCCAATTCTACCCGCTGGTTTTTGATATTCGCCTATATGAATGAGTCCGTTTAAAAATGTTCCCGTAGTTAATATAATCGCATCGCTTAAATATTCTCTTCCTCTTTCGGTTTTCAATCCTTTTACAATATTATTTTCGACTATTAAAGAATTAACTATATCCTGATGCAAAGTTAAATTATTTTGAGAGTATAAACTTTTTGTAGCTTCGTCTTTATAAGCGTATTTATCCGATTGAGCCCTAGGCGCCCAAACCGCTCGCCCTTTGCTTCTGTTAAGCATTCTAAATTGCATCATAGTTTTATCGGCTAAAATTCCCATCTCGCCGCCCAAAGCGTCAATCTCTTTTGCAATAGTTCCTTTCGCGACTCCTCCAATTGAAGGATTGCATGACATTTGCCCTATTGTGTCAAGGTTGATAGATATTAATAAAGTTTTAGCTCCCAATCTTGCAGAAGATAGAGAGGCTTCTATTCCAGCATGTCCGCCGCCTACTACTATAACATCGTATTTATTATTCATAATTTTACCGTTAATTTTTTTCTGATAAATAATTTAAAAGTTTTAAAATAATGATATATTAAAAATTTCTTATTGTCAAAAAATTTAATCTTTTATTTTTATTAAATCAAGTTCGTATAAAAACGGAATATTTTTTTTGACTTTTACTATATAAAACACAGAAGATAAAAATATTCCGACTAAAGCTAATATAAAACTTAAATCGCTTAAATTGAAAGACACTTTATACAAAGTCAATATTGAAACGGGAATATATATTCCGCCCGTTAACGAAGTGATTATAAAAAATAATATTAGAGTAAAAATGGGAGAGCTTATAATATTATTTTGAAGTATGAAATCCATTCCCAAATAATTTATAGATATTTGCAAATATAAATGCGTAATGAATATGCAAGATAAAATAAAAAATCCTATAGAATACATTTTTTCTCTTTTTACAGTAAAGCCCGCTATAAATAAAGCCAATAATATAATAGAAAAAATATAATCGCTTATTATAATTGAAGTTCCTATTATTGAAAGTTCTAAAAATATTAAAATTAACATTGTAAGAAATTGTTTTTTAATAGAACTAAAACCAAAAAAAGTATACATTACAATTTTTGATTTAATATTTCTGTATTCGTAATATATACGCCTAAAATAACTTATAAATATTAAAGCTATTGAAATTAAAAATAAAGCGGGAAAAAGCGTAGCTATTATTATAACGGAAGATTTTTTATTTAAACTTTCATCCTCAACATTTAAAATTTTTGATTGAAAAAAATTATCTTTAATATTTATATATGCAAACTCTTCGTAAGATATATTCGTATTTCCCGTAGAGCCGACATACAATATATGCATCAAAACTATAGCATTGCCCGATTTTATTAAATTAAGTTTTGCTCGCGCTATTCCGTCCTCGTCCGTAGGAACGACAAAAATATTAGTATAAGATTTATCTTCATTTTCTGAAAATTCTAATTCTTTTATATTGTCAATCTTTTCGATTTCAAATTGAAAAATATCGGGATTTAAAGATGTAAATCTAACTAATCTATTAACTAAAGGAAAACCTCGCCTCTCTATCATTATTGAAATTTCGTTTATAGCGTTTGTGTCCGCTATATTAAAATTATTTTCTTTATCGTAGGTAAAAATATATTCGGGAGATTTATTTGAAGATTCTTGAGAAAATAAAATAGAAGCGAATATTTGCATTATAATAATTATTAATAAATATTTTTTCATTATAACCTAATCTTAAAAATAATTTAAAAAAGAACATTCAGTCAATAAAACATGAATGTTCTTAAAATTAAATTTCTACAAAAAGTTTTTATAAAAATTATTTTTTTATAAGAGCGACTATCTCTTCGTTTTTAACGATTAAATATTCCGTATCGCCGTCTTTAATTTGAATGCCCGCATATTTATCGTATATAACTATGTCGCCTTTTTTAACTTTAATGTCTTCGCTTTCGCCTATTTCAACAACTTCGGCTTTTTGAGTTTTTTCTGTTGCCGTTTCTGGAATATATATTCCGCTTGAAGTTTTTGATTCTTGTTCTAATACTTTCAATAGAACTCTATCCGCTAATGGTTTAATAGATGACATTTATATAACTCCTTCGCCAACTTTCAATTTGGCATTGTAAAATAAAATCTAATTAATTTTTTAATAAATTATATAATGAAGATAATTAAAAGTCAAGTATAAAAAATAAACTTTTTCTAGTATTGCTAGGCTCTGCATCACTTTAGGAAAAGTATGCAAATTCTTATTCTTTTTCTTGATAGAAAAGAGACCAAAGAATTTTTATCAAATATTAGAATAATTTAAAAAATTATTAAATCTAACAGAAGCAAAATAAAAACCCCCGACAAATATAAAATTTATCGGAGGATTTAACATGAATAATAATATTTTACTTATCTTGCGGTATAAGCAACCATTGTCATCCAAGATAAAGGTTTATTATAGTGAGGCAAGAAGAAGAAATCTGATAATGCAAACTGGTCTACAGTCATACCGTTTTGTATTGCAAGCGAGAATGCATGAATCGCTTCGGCATGATTATGTTTTGAAGCTATTTGCGCTCCTATCATTCTTCTGCTTCCTTCTTCGTATATTATTTTTACTAATACATCTTCGTAAGTAGGCATAAACTCAGGTCTTTCGGCGTCTTTAAAGAAATTGCTTTTTACATTTAAGCCTTTTTTCTTTGCAGTTTCTTCAGACCAACCCGTTGAAGCCATATTATAACCGAATACGCAAATTGCATTAGAGCCTTGAGTTCCGCAATATTCCACATGTCTTCCCAAAGCGTTATTGGCGGCTACTATTCCCATTCTAACGGCGTTTGTAGCCAAAGCAATATAATCTTGTTTTTCAGAAGCTCTTGAATATACGGTAGAACAGTCACCTATTGCAAATACATTAGGGTCTTTTGTCGTCTTCATTGTTGTGTCTACTACTATAGCTCCGTTAGGAAGAGTTTCAAGATAGTCTTTATACAATTCGCTATTTGGTCTAAATCCTACGGACATAACTACCATATCTACATCGTAAGAGCCTTTATCGGTTACAACTTTTTGAACTCTAACAGAACCTTCAAATTTTTTAACCGTTTCGCCTAAATGCAATTCTATGCCAGCCTCTTTAATTCTTTTTTCCGCTTCGTCTGTAATTTCTTTGTCGAAATAGTTTGCCATAACTCTTGGCATAGCTTCCATTAATATAACTTCTTTGCCATGATTTTTGAAAGCTTCTACCAACTCAACGCCTATATAACCAGCGCCTACAACCATAACTCTTTTAACTTCGGGTCTTTTAATCTCGTCAATTATTTCTTGTCCTTGTTGGAAAAGTTTAGAGAAGAAAATTCCCTCTTTCAAACCGTATTTTGTTCCAGGTTGCATCAAACCTTCTATAGGAGGAGTTACTGGCCAAGAACCTGTGGCAAGTATAAGTTTATCGTAATTATCTTCAAACTCCTTACCTGTTCTCAATTCTCTAACCGTTAATTTTCTGTTAGCCCAATCGATTTTAACTACCTCATGTCCCATATGAACATCTATGCCTTCTGATTTTAAGCCTTCAGGATTCGCATAGAATAATCCTTTCGGGTCTTTTACTACGCCGCCTACCCAAAGAGCGATACCGCATGCCAAAAACGATATATTATCATTTCTGTCGTAAGTTACTACGGTAGTGCTTGAGTCAACCGCCTTCAATGTTTTTGCCGCCCATGTTCCAGCATGGTTGCAGCCTATTACTATAACTTTCATGAACTTAACCCCTTTAATTTTTTTTGAAATATAAGTTTACATTTAATTAATATTATAGTGCAAAATAGATACTTAGTCAAGCTATATTATTGTTTAATTAACTATAATTTTATTTATATTATTAATTTTAGATATAATAATTTCACTAATTAATTATTATTATTTATTTATATACTTTCTAATTTTTGACTTGAAAGCGGTAAATTCTCTATATATATTTATAAAATAAGGATTAAAATCTAAATCTTTGCAATCGGAAAGTTTTTTGACAAATAATTTTGTCCAAGTTAAAAGATGCAAAGAATGAAATTTAATTTTTTTATTTTCTCCGTTTAATGCATAATTACAAAAAGGAATTTTATTTTCAAAAAATATTTTCTTTAATTTGTATTTTCCTTTTTTCAGCATTTCAAATTCAGGCTCTCCATAAACTATTGCAGAATCAAAAATAGAATCGTTTACAATTTCGCTTAAATCTCCAATCGGCTCTTTTACTCTCGAAAAAAATTCTCTCGATATATCCATATCAGAAATACTTCCCGCAACTCCATTATTTATTCTGTCGGTTTTATAATACATATCTTTTAATTTATTAAGTTCGTTTTCGTTAGTATATTTGAATAATAAATATTTTGAAAATTCGTCTAAAATTTCAATATCTTTAATATGCATAGTTAAAGCCAAATTATGAGCGAGAGATATTTTATAATTTGAAAATGGATTTAAAGCTTTATTCAAATCGGAAAATATTAAAATGTCGCTATCGATATGCAAACATTCTTTTATATTATATTCTCTCATAAAATCTCTTAATATAATCCATCTTAACATACAAAACATTTCGTAATTAGGAGCGCTTTTTCCAAGATGAATATAATTTTCTTTAAAACTTTTAGATTCTAAACTTTGTATTTTAGATATATCAACAAAAGTGGAATATTTAGAATATTTTTTATTTTCTTTATCGGATATTAAAAATATTTCGGAGTTTGGATTTGTTATTTTTATTTGTCTTAAAACATATAGCAAATATTTAGCAAATCCCATATGTATTATTACTATATTCATAATACATACCTTGAATATATTTTTAACGATGCGTTAAATAATTTTATGCAATAGAAAAAATTAGATAAACATAATTTTAGCGTTGACGGTTGACGGTTGACGGTTGACGGTTGACGGTTGACGGTTGACGGTTGAC